>ERZ772930.91-NODE-91-length-35101-cov-69.8635_pt1 | contig 35101 bp, 33 predicted proteins | sample MGYA00511685_ERZ772930 | MGnify/ENA primary metagenome ERZ772930 (study PRJEB29015, sample SAMEA2738053) | human oral metagenome | biome: human oral; feature: human-associated habitat; material: saliva | place: China | collected 2226 ... | reverse complement strand
TTTTGCCCATCTTCACCAGCCGCGCCAGATACTGCTCCGCCGCGTGAAACGGCACACCCGCCATCTTAATCGGCACGCCGTCCATCTGCCCGCGTGTGGTCAGGGTGATGTCCAACAGCTTCGCCGCTTCCACCGCATCATCCAAAAACAACTCGTAAAAGTCGCCCATACGGTAAAACACCAGCTTGTCGGCGTGTTGCGATTTGATGGCGAGATACTGTTGCATCATCGGGGAAACAGTGGGTTTAGACATGGCAAAGCCTTAGAAACGCAAAAGCGTTATTGTAACAAAAGGCCGTCTGAAAACCTAAAATAAGGTTTCAGACGCAAGGATCAAGGATTAAAGCGTAGCTTACAATTTCCATTTTGTATAAAATTTTACCTCTAGCCAAATAAAGAAAACTGTTCATTATCCTTAACTTTATGCCCTATATTTTTAAGATTATTAGCTTGTTCTTTCATTTTATAATAATAAGTTTTAGTTTCTTTTTGAACTAATTTTTCAATTACTTGCTCCTCAAACTCAGAGAGTTTTTTGAATTTCATTATCCCTTTTTCTGGATTAGGAATATAGAACAATCCTACATACTTCTCCTGCATAAGTAGATTATAGATATTGTTTAACGACCCTTTGCTTACATGAACATTTCCAAACCGATTTTTACTAGTATCTCTCCAAATAACTAAACCAAAATCAGCATCATCAACCATGGCTTTATCTTTCATCATTTGTGCTTCTCTAGTATACTTCCCATCTTTAAATAATTTTTCATTGTCAGTATCCACAAGAATACGCTTATTGATCCATGCTCTATCCGCAAAATTTCTAGGGGTAGGACCTACATGGTAGATTTCTACATTTTTATAATTATCTGCTTTGAGCATATCCTGTATACTTTTATCAATTCCAGTAGCATCTCCAATCAAAATTGTATAGTTCCTTTCACGACTATTATCAACTGATTTGATAACAACATCAGGTATTTCTTTACTAGAAATACTTCCACTTATAAACATTTTTTTCATATAAACTCCTTAAGTTATTTATTGGAAATTGCCCAGTATCCTTTTTTATTTTTATAAATGAAAAATTTAAATCCCTTATTAAAATCATTATTATCATATGCCTGCTTAACCTCTGGAAACTTGCTATGAGTCTGCCAGATATAGACTTGTTCAAGTTTACTATCTTTATGAAAATTTAACATTATACCCATACACCCATTTCTCTCATCGTAACATTTTTTGCTCGTTGGAATTTTACAAATATAACATTTAGGAATTCCTCCATATTGATTTTTTGTAAGACTAATGAATCTAACAAAAATATTAGGATTCTTTTCCTTTAGAGCTAATATAGTATATTTTGCCGTATTTCCCTCTCCAAATAGATCATCAATTAATAACACTTTACTGACTTCTGGAGATAGCTGTTCGGCAATGTAATCACTTTCATTAAGTTGAGAATCTTTTGCTTGACTTGATGACATCTTTTTAAGTACAGAACAATCAACCTTTTTTTCTTTACTACTTAACCTATCAGCAAGCATGTACATAATTTTTAAATCCCCTTTTGGATTATTCTCATACTTAGGATTGAAACTAGGTACAGGTAGAATTAAATCAATATCATCAGTGAATGGTAGCAATTTTTCTGCTAAAAATTCCAAATCATCTTCCATTTGTTCATTTGTTAAACTATCGCTGAGTATATACTTATACTTAATATCATGTACTGCCGACCCTATATCAGTATACCTTGTATCATCCTTATACCAATCCAAAGCGAAAGCTTCATTTGCCTGTTTAACTTCATCCCTTAAATCAATCATATGTAATTCCTCTTTTCTTAAAAAATTTTCTAGCTCAAAAGATTTAATCTCTAAGAACGCATGATTATTCATATAGCTTATATTTAAAATTTATCAAAAGACAAAAATAATGTCCAAATCTTTTTTCGGCAGGAAATTTTCTTTGACTGCCTGGAAGCGGTTCGGCCCTACTTTGCGCAGGGATTTGTCCCAGCAGAGTGAAATCACAGTATTGGGCTCACGATCTATGGTCAACGTGAATTTTCCTATCGGTTTTGCCCAGTTGGCACCTGTGGTCAGGACATAGCCCAAATAGTGATAAAGCTTTGAACCTTCTTCCACAGTCTTAAAGTTTTTAAGGAAGTTTTCATCCATACAGTACTCATCTATGAATGCTTTGCTGTCTTTAGCTTTGAGCGAAGGCAGGAAGCTACCGCCGACCAGCGGGGTGTATTGGTGTTTGATTTCGGTTACAGCGTTGGCTTTAAAAGTTTGCTTCCAGCTGTAAATAATCTGCGCCGACCAAGACGTCCAGCCCACTATGTTTGATTCGCTGGCTGGAAGCAAGGATTTGATTTTAGGCGAGCTGCAAGTACGAATTTTCTTATTGAGCTTTTCGGCATCTTTGTTTTTCGTCCAAGGGTGCATCAGTTCCTGATCGCTCAAACCGCATTTTTTCAAATCGGCGGTCACGTCCACCAGCGAGCCGTTACTACGTTCAAAATAGGCACGGACGTGGGTTTGCGGGCGGACAGGTTTGCCGTCGGCGTAAATTCGGAAGCTGTCAACCAAGCCTTTGGTGTCGGCAAAGTCGTAATCGATGAAAGCAGGAACAATCGGCAAAGGGAAAAGGACGGTTTCGGTAATGTCTTGCGAGGAGGTGTTTTTAAACCGGTAATGCACGCGAATCTGGTATTCGCTGATGTACAAATCTTCGCTCTGCATATCGATATGCGGATTTTTCAGATATTTGATGCCGCTCGTGCTGACTGTACCCGTGCTGTCGTTGGCATGGGCTGCTCCAGCAAGCAGGAGGAGCAAGATTAAAGCTTTTTGTTTCATGATTTAACCCCTTTGAAACAGGCCGTCTGAAAAACAGGTTTCAGACGGCCTTTAACAGCAGCTTGGTTTTAAGCCAAAGCCACTTCCAAATTATCAATCAGACGCGTGGTACCCAAACGGGCGGCGGCAAGCACCACCAATTCTTTATCGCCGACATGAGCCACTGCCAAGCTGTGTGCATGGCGGATTTCAACGTAATCAACCACCCAGCCGGCATCGGTCAAACGGCGGATACATTCGGCTTCAAGCTGGGCGTAATCCAGATTGCCGTTTTTCAAGGCGGCGGCAATGTTTTGCAACTCTTGATAGAGGCGGGGCGCTTCTGCGCGCTCTGCTTCGCTCAAATATTGGTTGCGGCTGGACAGTGCCAGGCCGTCTGAAGCGCGACCGGTGTCGACGGGAACGATTTCGATATTGAAATTCAAGTCTTCGACAAAGCCTTTGATAATCACCAGCTGCTGATAGTCTTTTTTACCGAAACAAGCGGTATCGGGTTGAACAATGTTGAACAACTTGGTCACAACAGTCGCCACGCCGCGGAAATGGCCCGGGCGGAATTTGCCGCACAATTCGTTTTGCAGGTGCGGAGGCTCGACATTGAAACGCTGTTCCACATTCGGATACAGCTCTTTTTCATCAGGCGCAAACACGACGGCAACGCCCTCGCCTGCCAATTTGTCGGCATCTTGCTGCAAAGTGCGCGGATATTTGTCGAAATCTTCGCCTTGTCCAAATTGCAGGCGGTTGACAAAAATACTGACCACAACGTTATCGGCACGTTTTTTTGCTTCGCGTACCAGCGCAAGATGGCCTTCGTGCAGATTGCCCATGGTCGGCACAAATGCCACTTTTCCGGCAGTTTTGCGCCACTCGCGCAATTCTTTAATCGTATGAATGATTTGCATGGTTTGAAAAATCCTTTATCTTTTCCGCCGCTTCATCAACGGAAATCACGCGCCGATTATACGCTTTTATTCATCAAAAAGGCCGTCTGAAATAAGTTTCAGACGGCCTGGTTTTTATTTTACCCGGCAAACGTATGTTCGACAGATGGGAACGTTTTTTCTTTGACTTCGCCCACATAGGCTTTGACCGCAGCTTGAACGCTGTCTTTGCCCTGCATAAAGTTTTTCACGAATTTGGCGGTTTTACCGGGAAAAATACCGAGCATATCGTGCATCACCAAAACCTGACCGTCGCAATCCACACCTGCGCCAATACCGATAGTTGGGCAAGAAACTGTTTCGGTCACTTTTTTCGCCAACTCTGCAGGAACGCATTCCATCAATACGATTGCCGCACCTGCCGCATCATGCGCTTTGGCGTCGTTGAGCAACGCTTCTGCCTTGTCGCCGCGGCCTTGAACTTTATAGCCGCCAAATGCAAACACGGATTGCGGGGTCAGGCCGATGTGGGCGCAAACAGGGATACCGCGCATTTGCAGAAATTCAGTGGTCTCTGCCATCCAGACACCACCTTCGAGCTTGACCATATGCGCGCCGGCCGCCATCAACTCTGCCGCCGCCGCAAATGCCTGCTCTTTGCTCTGCTGATATGCGCCAAACGGCAAGTCGCTGACAATCATGGCATTTTTAGTACCGCGAGCCACACATTCAGTGTGGTAGCACATATCCTGCAAGCTCACCGGCAAAGTGGACTGACGACCTTGCACCGCCATACCTAAAGAATCGCCTACCAGCAATACATCCACGCCGGCATTGTCCATCAGCGCGGCAAAGCTGGATTCATAAGCGGTCAGCATGGCGATTTTTTCGCCCTCTGCTTTCATTTTTTGCAAAGTGTTTACGGTAATCATGGTGTTTTGTGTGTTCCGCCTGACGGGCAGCCCTTTGTTGTAATTGAACCGCGGTATTATAAGGTCTGCTTTTAAAATATCAAAGCATAAGCAAAAAGCCCGACTGCTTTCACAATCGGGCTTTTAATTGGTGCCGGCACCAAGAGTCGAACTCGGGACCCCCTGATTACAAGTCAGGTGCTCTACCAACTGAGCTATACCGGCTTACTGAAATGCCTTGCGGCACCATCAGTCTTTAACTGGTGCCGGCACCAAGAGTCGAACTCGGGACCCCCTGATTACAAGTCAGGTGCTCTACCAACTGAGCTATACCGGCAAGGAAGTCGGCATTATGCCGATAAGTTCCCATCTTGGCAAGCATTTTAAAACAAAGTTACTCACGAAATTATAAAAACCAATGATTTTAAAGAAAATTAAATCCCTGCCTTATCTTTCCATCCAACACACACAAAGGCCGTCTGAAAACCGCCCCAGCGCAAAACATCATTGTTTCTGTTAAAATAACGCCTTTTACATCTTTCGTCTGCACCCATGCCACCCCGCCATCCTTACCGCCGCCTGCGCCCAGCCAAATCCCATCTGCCCGAAGTCGGCATTTCCGAAGAAGGCAATATCCGTTCCCTGCACTTGGGCAGCGACACCATTCAAAGCTCCATGAATGTCGATCATCCGTCCGAGCTGGTGTTGTCGTACAGCCGCGCCATGATGGGTTGGCTGCTGTTTGCAGAAACCCCGCCGAAACACATCACCCAAATCGGCTTAGGTGGCGGCTCGTTTGCCCGTTGGATAGACAGCTATCTGCCCCACACCAAGCAAACCGCCGTGGACATCAATCCGCAAGTCATCGCCGTGGCACGCAGCCTGTTTGAATTGCCGCACGAAGGCGAAAATTTTGAAATTATCGAGGCAGATGGTGCGGAATATATTAAAGTGTTCCGCCACAATACCGATGTAATTTTGGTAGATGGTTTTGACGGCGAACAGATTATTGATGCTTTGGTAGAAGAACCCTTCTTCCAAGACTGCCGCAATGCCCTCTCCCCCGACGGCGTATTTGTTACCAACTGGTGGAGCGGCGATCAGCGTTATCAACGCTTTGTCGAACGCCTGCTCAACGTCTTTGACGGCCGCGTACTCGAGCTGCCTGCAGAAAGCCACGGTAACGTAGCGGTCATGGCGTTCCAAAGCAGCCCCAAAGAGCAAAATCTTGACAACCTGAAAAAACGCGCCGAAAAATTAAGCGAAAAATACGGCTTGGACTTCAAACGAATGCTTGCTGATTTGAAAGCCAACAATCAAAACAACGGCAAGAATTTTTATCTGTAAACCGCTTCAGGCCGTCTGAAAATAAACAAGGACACACTCATGCTCAAACCCGACATCATTCAAATCCTCGGCCCGGCCGGTTTGCTGGAAACCATCTACCTGCCAAGCACACAAGAATCCGCACGCGGCGTTGCCGTCATCAACCACCCCAATCCCCTGCAAGGCGGCACCAACACCAACAAAGTCATCCAAACCGCCGCCAAAGCCCTCAGCCAACTCGGCTTCCATTGCTACCTACCCAATTTGCGCGGCGTAGGCAATAGCGAAGGCGAACACGACTACGGCCGCGGCGAAACGCAAGACTGTATTGCCGTTATCGACTACGCCCGCGCGCAGCATCCCGATGCGCCGAAATTCGTCCTGGCCGGTTTCTCATTCGGCGGCTACGTTTCCACCTTTGCCGCACAAGCGCGCACGCCTGATTTACTGTTACTGATGGGCGCCGCCGTCCATCACTACACCGACCGCCCGGAACCATCCGACGTTCCCGATGTCGCCAAAACATTAATGATTCATGGCGCGGAAGACGAAGTCGTCGAAATCAACAAAGCCCTGACATGGGCAGAACCACAAGGCCTGCCTGTTGTGACCATTGCCGGTTCGTCCCACTTCTTCCACGGCAAACTCATCGTTTTACGCGATACGATCACACGGTTTGCACCGGCTTTATTAGGTTAAAATCCGGCTACAAAATAAAACAAGGCCGTCTGAAAGCTTTTTCAGACGGCCTTGTTTGTATGAAACCTTATTATCTAAATATCAGGCTCAAGTATTCTGAAATCCATCAAGGATTTTCTGCTTAACATATCAATTCTGAGTCAACCAATACTGCAAACCGATCAAAGTCTTACCATCTTTGATTTCATCGTTTGCCAATGCATTGCGCACCTCGTCCTTGCTCATCAGGACGGTTTCTGTAATTTCATCCTCATCGTTGCTCAACTCGCTGCCCAAACGCACGCCTTGCGCTTGGTAGAGATACATTTTTTCATCGCAAAAACCGACTGCGGTATAAAAGGAGTACAACAGTTTGACACTGTCGGCGACATATGGCGTTTCTTCCGCCAACTCGCGCAAAGCGCATTCGGCAGGATCTTCATCCGCCACATCCAATTTACCCGCCGGCAATTCCAACGTCGCCTGATCGGCGGCATAACGCCATTGACGCACCAAAACAACTTTACCGTCTTCCGTTTCAGCCAATACACACGCAGCACCCGGATGACGGATCACAACCCGTTGGCTTTCGTTGCCGTTGGGCAGGCGTACCCGATCACGGCTGATGGTAACAAAAGAACCTTCGTAGATTGGCTCGCTGCTTAATTTAGTTTCCTTCAAATCCATTTTTTACCTCATTTCCAAATTATTAAAATATTAAAGGCCGTCTGAAATCCTTTTTCAGACGGCATAAATAAGCCCTATTCCCGAGCGCGTTCAATTTCAATACCAACTTGCGCCACATCGGGCAAGATACCGGGTTTCACAATACGGACGCGCACTTTGGCCGCACCAAAATCATTTAAAATCAATTGGGCGATATGTTCCGCTAAAGTTTCCAACAGTAAAAAGTCCTGTTCGGCAAGGCTACGGCGTACGACTTCGCATACTTCACCATAATGGATGGTGTCGCCGATATCGTCGCTCGTGCCGGTACGCTCGGGAACACTGATTTCCAAATCCAAAATCAAAGTCTGTTTACGCTCGCGTTCCCAATCATATACGCCGATTAAAGTATCGGCCTTCATGCCGTACAAAAAGATTTTATCCATTTGCCTGTCCGTTTTTTTGATAGAATAACCGTTCCCATTTTAAGTAAAGCACCCAAAATGTTCAATGTACTCGCCATTATTGCCGCCTATCTTATCGGCTCCCTGTCTTTTGCCGTCATCGTATCAAAATATTACGGCATGGACGATCCGCGCACTTACGGCTCCGGCAACCCCGGTGCCACCAACGTCTTGCGCAGCGGTAAGAAAAAAGCGGCCGCACTGACCTTGCTCGGCGATGCATTAAAAGGCTTGGTTGCCGTCATCTTGGCACGCTGCCTGCAAGATGCTTTAAATTTATCAGATGCAACGATAGCCCTGGTCACCATCGCCGCATTGGTCGGCCATATGTGGCCAATATTTTTCAATTTTAAAGGCGGCAAAGGCGTAGCCACCGCATTGGGCGTCTTACTCGCCCTCTCCCCCGCGACCGCCCTACTCTGCACCTTGGTTTGGCTGGTCATGGCATTCGGTTTCAAAGTATCCTCACTCGCCGCACTGGTCGCCACCGTCTGCGCACCCATCTTCGCTTTCTTCATGATGCCGCACGCCTCTTGGGCATGGGCAACCGTATTCATTGCAGCATTGGTGTTGTACCGTCATAAAAGCAATATTCAAAACCTGATTCAAGGCAAAGAAAGTAAAATCGGGGATAAAGCCGGAAAATCTTAAAAACGTAGATACAATCAATAAAAGGCCGTCTGAAAGTATATTTTTCAGACGGCCTGTATTATTCAAAAATAGCAAAATATTCGTATAAATCAACTGAACATCAAGATAACCCTTAAACTTTCAGTGGCAATAACTATTTCTAGAAAACAAAGCCTTGCCAACTTAATGATAAACCAATCAACAAGGCCTCAGATGCTTTTCTATTCGTTCTCTTCCAACTGCTCAGCAACGCTTCTAAAACTCATCAAAGCCGCTTCGATATTTTCAATAATTTCATCGGCCAAAATATCAGGGGCGGGCAGATTGTCCAAGTCGGTTAAAGAATGGTCTTTTAGCCAGAAAATATCCAAGCTGGTTTTTTCGCGCTGATTGATTTCATCGATACTAAATTTACGCCAGCGTCCGTCGGGATTATTTTCGGCATGATAAGTTTCCACACGTTTTGAACGATCCTCAGGGCAATAGCAGGAAATGAAATCCTGTAAATCTGCCAACTGCATCGGTTTTTTCTTCAGTGTGTGATGCACATTGGTGCGGTAGTCATAGATCCAAACTTCTTGGGTAATCGCTTGCTCTTGTGCGGGGCGGTTATCAAAAAACAACACGTTTGCCTTAACTCCATTCGCGTAGAAAATACCCGTCGGCAAACGTAAGATTGTATGCAAATCAGTAATTTGCAAAAGCTTCTTACGCACGGTTTCGCCTGCGCCGCCCTCAAACAACACATTATCGGGTACGACGACAGCAGCCCGCCCGTTGTTTTTGAGCATGGTGTAAATATGCTGCAAGAAGTTGACTTGTTTGTTGGAAGTGGTTGCCCAAAAGTCTTGGCGGTTATAGACAAAATCTTCGGTTTCGGCTTCACCCTCGGCATTGGTAATGGTCATGCTGCTTTTTTTGCCGAACGGCGGATTGGCCAAAACCAAGTCCACTTTGCGTGCGCTGGGCGCAACCAAAGAGTCATCGGAACTAATCGGGCTTTCGCCGTCCATTTCACCGATGCCGTGTAAAAACAGGTTCATCAAACACAAACGGCGCGTATTGGCGACAATTTCATTGCCGAAAAACGTCCCGTTTTTTAACCGCTCTTTTTGCTCGGTGTTTAGATTGGCGTGTTTTTCCAAATAACTGTATGCCGCCAATAAAAAGCCGCCGGTGCCTGCTGCCGGGTCGGCAATCAGGGTATCTGCTTGCGGACGGACGCATTCGACAATTGCTTGAATCAAAGCACGCGGCGTAAAGTATTGCCCCGCGCCTGATTTGGTATCTTCGGCATTTTTTTCCAAAATGCCTTCGTAAATATCGCCTTTCACATCCACGCCCAAGCGCGTCCATTTGGTTTCATCAATCATCGCAACCAAACGGGATAATTTGGCAGGGTCTTGGATTTTGTTTTGCGCCTTGGCAAAGATTTGCCCAAGCAAGCCTTTACGCATACTTAAATCGCGCAACAAAGCGAGATAATGGCTTTCCAATTCCGCGCCTGTGCGGTCGGTCAGACTTTTCCAGTTGTATTCTTCCGGAATACCGACATCACGATTGTAGGGCAGCTGGCTGTATTCAAACGCCATCTTCAAGAAAATCAGATACGTAATTTGTTCCAAATAGTCGCCGTAGCTCACGCCGTCATCGCGCAACATATGGCAGAAACTCCAAACCTTTTGGACGATAGCGTTTGATGTATGGTTTTGCGTTGTGGTCATATTCGTTTTCTCTTTAATTTATTTATCCAAAAGGCTGCCTGAAAAAGCCGCTTTTAAGACCGCCTGTTTAAGTAGCTCGGCTTGTTTGAGTTGTTTGGCAAGTTCGGCGGCAAGTTGGTCGCAGGCAGTAAGTTTGCTTTCTAAAATGGCAACGATTTGGGTTTGTTCTGCTAGAGAGCAAATGGGAATATTAATATTCTTTATATCTCTCAAATAAATTGCTTGTTGAGCAGTTGAACCTGATAAGCCTATCATTTCTTGATTTGTTTTTGGCGATTGCATTGCAAAATTTAAATATACATTATTAATAAAATCTAATGGTTTAATTAAGATGACACTCCCAAGTAAACAAAAAATTTCATCAATATTAACAAGACACATTCTTCCTACGGTAGCTCCACGACTAACAATTACAATATCTCCCTTTTCAGGATCACAACGGCGACGTGCTTTTTCTGCTGTTGCTTGATCAATGAATAGTGGCTCATCTAGTGATATGCCATTTTCTCTTATATCTTTTGCGGATAAGAAATAAATTCCATCTTCTTGAACTGGAGGTTTAAAGTGTTCGCCATCTGTGATTTTTTTTGAGAGAGCTTCCAATTTAATCATTCCCCACCCATTCGGCAAATCTGCAAAATTTTCTTCAAACTTGACCGCTTGTGTCGGCACTTTGGGTTTGCTCGGTTTTTTCCCTTCTTTTCCATTTTGTTCCCATTGGCTGACGGCTGCTTGCCAGTCGGCAAGCTGTTGGGCGTGGTGTTGCTCTCGGGCCGTCTGAATTTGGGCGAGCAGTTCGCTTGCAGACGGCAAGGTATCTGCGTGCTTGCTACGCCATTCTTTGGTGAGCTCGCCGTTAAAGGCGTTTTTGAGCAGGGATTGGCGGTATTGTTGGATTTGCTGCGCTGCGGTTTTTAGACGGCCTATACCTTTGTCAATTTCGTCAAACAGGCTTTCGATTTTATTAACGATGGCTTGTTGGATTTCAAATGGAGGAATTGGAATTTGAAGCTGTTCAATATCTTTTGAGCTAATGTTTTGAACACCCATTCCTTTTGCTGTTTGAATAATACTTTGTTCAAGGTTTATAAGTAAATAAGCAAAAAAATCTTTTTGAAATGTATCATGGTTGTATAAGTTTAATTTTCCAACCCGTTGATTTAACAGAGCAGGACGCTCATCTTCATAAAAACTTACCTTACCAATGGAACCAGACATTCCTATTAGAATATCTCCTTTATTTACAATATAATTTTTTTTATCAGAAAGATATTTTTTATCTAAAAAAACACAATCAGACAAATCAACTGTATTTCCTACAAGTTGAGATTGTCTAATCAAAGGAATATGAGTATTTTTAGGGTTTTCTTTTATGAACTCCACACTTTTAAATGCATACCCATTTTGGATTTGCAATACATCTCCTAATCGTTTGATTTCCCACCCTTCAGGCAACTGCTGTTCTGTGGTCATTGTTATGCTGTCCATTGTTGGTTAATCTCGTTTAATAGGGTGTTAAAGTCTTGGTCGTTCGCGGCAATTTCACTCAATACATCATAGGCTTGACCTAAGCTGCCGTATTGGTTGAACGGGGTAAGTTCAAAGTCTTTCTCTTCGATGGCAAAAGAGGTGATGATGTGGTCACGAATCATGGTCAGCCATTGCATTTGTTCTTCGGTCAGTGGTTTGTCGGCGCGAGCGTTGTGTTCAAACGTCCAGGTTTGGAAGTTTTTACGCACGGTTTTGGTAAACGGAGTGATTTTGTCATCAATGCCAATCACGCGGCGAACAAGGCTGACTAAGGCAGTGAGTTCGCTTTCTACCTGTTCGCTGACGTTATCCAAACGCGCGTACGCCTGCCAAATATGACTGAATGCCAATTTCGGTTTGGCTTTTTTAATGGCGGCTGCCAGCGCTTTAATCATCGCTAGGCTTAAGGCTTGGCGTTGATAAGGCTGATTATAGAAAATCTGCAAGGCGGTGATTTCGTCTTTGTTGCTGCGTATCCATTCGGCAAAATCTTGGGTCAGGGTTTCATCATTTTCCGCCCAGCCTGCATGGATGACTTCATCAATCTCGGCGTCAATTTTCTGCTCGTTTTGTTTGCGGATGTCGTCCAACGTGGTGATAAGTTCCATGGAAAGCGGACGTGTGGCGGCTTTGACGCGCTGTTTTTGTATCTGTAAAACGGTTTTTTCAGACGGCATCTCATCAATGGAAATGCCTTCTTGTTCGCAGGCTGCCTGATGAATTTCGTCGGCATTGATGGCATGAAACAGGTCTTTAACCAATTGCGGTAATGGGACGCCGCCTGTAATGGCGGTGATTTGCTGCTGTTGTTCGTTATCCAGCTGTTTGTTTAAACGGGCAAGGCGTGCCGCCAATGAGCTGATGCTGTCGCTATCAAATGCACCGCCGAAAACGACGGCTTTTCCTAAATCGGAAAAGCTGACCGAACGCTTGGTGTCTAATTGTTGGCTTGCCGTTTTGAGCGATTTTGTAACACCGATGGCATCGACAATCACATAATGGGTTTTGGCTGATGATGCGGATGGGCTGACTTTTTGTAAGCCTTCTTTATCAAGCGTGCGTGTGCCGCGCCCTTTCATTTGCTCGAAATAGTTGCGGCTTTTGACATCGCGCATGAACAACAGGCATTCGAGCGGGCGGACATCTGTTCCCGTGGCAATCATATCGACGGTAACGGCAATGCGCGGGTTGTAGCTGTTGCGGAAATTTGCCAAGACGGTTTTGGGTTCTTCGCCTTGTTCGATGATTTCTCCGTTTTCACCCATAATATCGTCTTTGGCTTTGTAAGTGATTTTTTTGCAAAATTCGTTGCCTTGCCCGAACTCTTCCCGCACCATTTTGATGATGTCGTCAGCGTGGCTGTCGTTTTTGGCAAAAATCAAGGTTTTGGGTACTTCTTGACGATTTGGGAACATTACCGGCAAGTGGTCACGGAACGTCCGAATAATGGTGCGGATTTGGCTTGGATTGACAACATCCCTGTCGAGTTGCTTGGCGGTATAGTCTTCATCGCTATCTTGTTGCTGCCAGCGTTTACGGCGTGTGGTGCGTTCGCGGTGTTCGACCAGCTCTTCGGCTTTGAATTTGCCGCCATCCAGACTAATTTTGGTATTGATCAGATAGACTTCATTGCCTACGTTTACGCCATCGGCAACGGCTTGCTCGTGACTGTATTCACTGACGACATTTTGATTGAAAAAGCCAAAAGTGCGGTTGTCCGGTGTGGCGGTTAAACCAATCAGATAGGCATCAAAATAATCCAACACTTGTCGCCAAAGGTTGTAAATGGAGCGGTGGCATTCGTCGATGAAGATAAAATCAAAAAATTCAGGTGGCAGATCTGGTTGATAAGCAACGGGCAATGGTTCTTTTAAGCGGTTTTCCCATTCTTCTAATTCCATGCTGTCATCCGGTATCGCCAGCTCTTCCCCTTTTAATAGCGAATACATGCGTTGAATGGTACAAATGCAGACTTCTACGCCGTTGGGAATGTGCGGCGATTTGATGACTTGAGCGTTGTAGAGTTCGGTAAATTTGCGGTTGTCGTCAGACGGGGTAAAAACCAACATTTCCTGCTCGGCCTGTTCGCCCAAATTGACGGTATCGACTAAAAACAAGATGCGGCGTTTGCCTGTGTATTTGAGCAAGCGATACATAATGCTGATGGCGGTATAAGTTTTGCCTGCACCTGTGGCCATTTGAATCAAGGCGCGCGGTAAATCTTTTGCCAAAGAATCTTGCATATTTTCGATGGCGGTTAATTGGCAATCGCGCAAGCCGAGTTCAGCCGCAGACAGATGGTTGGGATTGAGCGCAGGTATGGCTTTAAGTTTGGCACGCAGGGTGTTTTTGCCTTCTTTTGCCCATTTTTTCAATGTCTCGGGGCGGTGAAAGTTGAATACTTCACGGGCACGCGGGGCGGGATCGTTGCGGTTGGTAAAGCGGGTAATGACGCCCGTGCTTTCATATAAAAAAGCAATATCCGCTTGCGGGATATGTTTGAGTTCGCTATCTGCATAACGCGCGCTTTGCTCTTCAACTGTGTTGAGCTTATGGCCAAAGTTTTCTTCTTTGGCTTCAATAATGGCAACCGGCTCTCTATCAACAAATAGCAAATAATCTACTGGCCCGCTGTCTGTAGGGTATTCACGCACTGCTACACCCAAACTATTATTGGGATTAAAGTGCTTCACCGACTGTATCGTCCAGCCTGCCTGCTTTAATTTTTGATCAATAATGTCGCGGGCTTGCTGTTCGGGATGTTGGTTGTAGGTTATTTGTTTTCCCATATATTTTTCCTAGGTATCTCGTTAGCTTTTATAAGAAATTAAAAATAAAACTGTCCCATGCCTTATTAATAGAATTGCAATGACTGTATATTTTGGAACTGTTTTTCTTGATCATCGCAGAATTGACTTTAGATTTTACTACATGGGATTAATTACAGTAAGAAATTTGCTGATAAACAGTTTTCTAAAAAAGAAAAGCCCTCTAAATATACCTATTAAAGATATTTAGAGGGCTTTAAATTAACTTAACCTTAATTTATTAAGTAACTTAGAACGGAATATCGTCGTCGATATCATCAACCGGAGCGGTCGGTTGTACTGGAGCAGGACGACGGGCTGGGGCGGCTGGGGGCTCTTGAGCCGGAGCAGATTGGTATTGCTGCTGTGGCGCTTGTTGATAACTGCCTTGGCTTGAATGACCGCCTTGGTTGTAGCCGTCATCGTATGGTGCGCCGCCGCTGTTGTCGTTGCGGCCGCCGAGCATTTTCATTTCGTTGGCGATGATGTCGTAAGCGGTGCGCTCGATGCCGTCTTTGCCTTGGTATTTACGGCTTTGGATACGGCCTTCCAGATACACTTGGCTGCCTTTACGCAGGTATTGACCGGCGATTTCGGCGAGTTTGCGGTACATGGTGATGTTGTGCCATTCGGTACGTTCTACGCGTTGGCCGTTACGATCGTTCCAAGTTTCGCTGGTGGCAACGCTGAAGTTACAGACGGCCTCGCCGTTGGGCATATAGCGGACTTCCGGGTCGCGGCCGAGTCGGCCGATGAGGATAACTTTATTCAATGACATTTTACACTCCTGTGATAATTTTTTCGGCGGCCTCTTGGTCGAATCCTTTTTGCAAGGCCTTGATATAAATGGTTTGTTTGTCTGCGCTAAAGCTAATGCTTTCAATGCCTTCAATTTCGGTCAATTTTTGGTAGAGCAAATCCGGATTTTGTTGCCATTCGGCGTTAAGCGGATAGCTGAGGTTTTTGACAGGTTTCGGTGCCGGCGAAATGACTGCCAATACCAGCCACAGCAACATCAATACGCTGCAAAAGGCAAATACGCCTGCAAAACCGTATTTTTGGAACAATAAGCCACCGGTTGCGCCGCCGACAAACAAGCCGACCGACTGCATGGTGTTATACACGCCCATCGCCGTGCCTTTCAAATCAGACGGAGCAATTTTTGACACCATAGACGGCAAGCTGGCTTCCAATACATTGAAACCAATAAAGTAAACAATCAGATAAGCGGTAATCAACCATACCGAGTGCATTCCAAATAGCAAACCTATTTGCGCCGCGGCAATGCAGACGATACCAAGGATAAACACTTGTTTGAGTTTGTTGCGCGTTTCGCCGACGATAATCAGCGGCACCATAATAATCAGGCCGGTAATGGTTGACGGCAGATAAACTTGCCAGTGATGGATTTTTTCCAAACCCAACTGCGTCATGGCAAACGGCAATGCGGTAAATAAAGCCATTTGTGCCGCATGCAAGGCAAAAATACCAAAGTCAAGATTGAGCAGTTGGCGGTTTTTCAATACCTCGCCCATACGCGAAGGCTGTGCCTGCGTATCTTCGTGCATTTTGGATACTTCAGGATCAGGCGTCATCCAGGCAACCACGCCGATACTGATTACCGTCAGAATACCGGTCAACGCAAACAGGCCGGATACGCCGATAAAGCTGGCAATCATCGGCGCAAGCACTAGGCTGATGGAGAAGGTCAAGCCAATACTCAGGCCGATCATCGCCATCGCACGCGTCCGCACTTCATTACGGGTCAAATCCGCCAGCAAAGCCGTTACCGCCGCACTGACGGCACCAGCACCTTGAATAGCACGCGCGGCAACCAACATTTGCAGGCTGTCGGCAACTGCGGCCAAAAAACTACCTGCCGCAAACACAATCAAGCCGGCATAAATCACTTTTTTACGGCCGAACTTGTCGGAAGCCATGCCCAAAGGCAGTTGCAGCAAAGCTTGTGTCAGCCCGTAAATACCCATCGCTATACCGACCAGTGCTTTATTGTTTTCTGCACCGGGCAACGAAGCGGCATACATTGCCAAAACAGGCAGCACCAAAAACATCCCCAACATACGCAGTGCGTAAACGCCGGAAAGTGTGGTACTGGCACGCCATTCGTGCGGAAACATTTGAATGCGGTTATCTCTTGCCATAAATAATGTTTCAGACGGCCTTAAGTTTGCGAAAGGCCGTCTGAAAGTGTGAATTAACAGATTCTCTGATTATACAGGATTCAAAGGAATTGCATGGTGTCAAATCGCAAGCCATTTATCGCAAACCTGCTTCATCGGTATAAAACGGTTTCAACAAAAAACAATGTCACACAAGATCTGCCCTATCCCATTATCCCGAATCAACCCCACTGCCATCTATTTCGCCACGCGCCTAACACGGCATTCGGATATTTGTTACTGCCCAAGCTGCCGTTAAACCTTGCCAAAGCACGGACAATATTACCTTTTTCGATATTGTTGTAATGGCGCAGAATGGTGCAACCATAGCGCAGATTGGTGCGGATATCGAAAAGGTTGTGCGACGGATTGCCGATATAGTTTTTCCAAAACGGCATCACCTGCATCAAACCGCGCGCGCCCACGCCGCTAATGGCATATTGGCGAAACGCGCTTTCCACTTCAATCAAACCCAAAATCACTTGAGTATTGAGTCCGGCACGACTGCTTTCGTATTGAATATTAATCAACAAACGGCGGCGCTCGCCCTCATCAGGAATAAAGCGTGCCAATCGGGAAGACATCGCCGCCAACCAACGTTCCCCTTCCCTCGAATCGGCAAACACCAGCCGCGCAGGGCTGGCACTATTGATCGAACTGCGCATCACAGAAGCCACATCATCGGCCAGCGTTTCTTCACGTTGCGCCCCCGCCCATGCGGTCGCAGGCGTCAAAAGCATGGCTCCGCCGACTTGCAACAGACGGCGGCGCGATAAAAATAAGGAATCTTGGTTTTCCGATTTCATGTGTTTTCTCTTTTTAGGCCGTCTGAAAAGTTCAGACGGCCTTTGATATATTGGCTTAAAATCGGCATTATAAAATACATCTATGAGCAGAATCAAAGAGCTGTATAGCTTTTATTGTCAAGTGATACCGCCTCAAGTAACATTTAGGTTTTTCTAATCAACGGTATTTTTTATGACCACCACTCCCGCCAACGTTTTAGCCTCCGTCGACTTGGGTTCCAACAGTTTCCGCCTGCAAATTTGTGAAAACAACAACGGCCAGCTGAAAGTCATCGACTCGTTCAAACAAATGGTTCGCTTTGCCGCCGGCTTGGACGAACAAAAGAACCTGAGCGAAGCCTCTCAAGAACAAGCCTTGGAATGTTTGGCGAAATTTGGCGAACGCCTGCGCGGATTCCAGCCTGAAAACGTGCGCGTGGTGGCCACCAACACTTTCCGCGTCGCCAAAAACATCGCCCAATTCCTGCCCCGTGCCGAAGCGGCGCTGGGTTTTCCCATCGAAGTCATTGCCGGCCGTGAAGAAGCGCGTCTGATTTACACCGGCGTAGTGCATACCCTGCCGCCCAAAGGCGACAAAATGCTGGTTATCGACATTGGCGGCGGCTCGACCGAATTCGTCATCGGCTCGGATTTGCAACCGCTGATCACAGAAAGCCTGCCTTTGGGCTGCGTAACGTACAGCATGCGCTTCTTCCAAAACAAAGTGACCGCCAAAGATTTCCAAGCCGCCGTTTCCGCCGCGCGTATCGAAATCCAGCGCATCAGCAAACTGATGAAGCGCACCGGTTGGGATTTCGCCATCGGCACGTCCGGTTCGGCAAAATCCATACGTGACGTTTTGGCAGCCGAATTACCACAAGAAGCCGACATTACCGCCCAAGGCATGCGTTATCTTGCCGATAGGATTATCGAGGCCGGTTCGGTTAAAAAAGCCAAATTTGAAAACCTCAAACCCGAACGCATCGAAGTTTTTGCGGGCGGATTGGCCGTGATGATGGCGGCTTTTGAAGAACTCTCGCTGACCAAAATGACCGTTACCGAAGCCGCCCTCCGCGACGGCGTGTTCTACGACTTAATCGGCCGCAGCCTTAATGTCGATATGCGCGAACAGACAACGGCAGAGTTCCAAAAACGCTACCACGTCAGCCTCAACCAAGCCAAACGCGTTGCCGATACCGCGCAAGCCTTCATGAACAGCCTGTGCCACGCCAAAAACGTAACCGTTCAAGAGCTTGCCCTGTGGAACCAATACCTCAGCCGCGCCGGCCGTCTGCATGAAATTGGCTTGGATATTGCCCATACCGGTTATCACAAACACTCCGCCTATATTCTCGAAAACGCCGATATGCCGGGCTTCTCACGCAAAGAGCAAACCATTTTGGCGCAACTGGTTATCGGCCATCGCGGCGACCTCAAGAAAATGGCGGACATTATCGGCAGCAACGAAATCATGTGGTGTGCCGTGTTGTCCCTGCGCCTGGCCGCCCTCTTCTGCCGCTCGCGCCTGCCGCTGGATTTGCCGCCGCAAACCCAGCTTCGCGTCGATGAAAACAACCACAGCTTTATCTTACGTATCAACGCCCAATGGCTGGAGCAACACCCCCTCATCGCCGATGCGCTGGACTACGAAAGCGCACAATGGCAAAAAATCGATATGCCTTTCTCGGTTCAAGCACAATAAACCGCGCTCCGTTATAATAGGCAGCTTTTCAAAATCCAAACCGCAGGCCGTCTGAAAACGACAGCCTGCCATACATCAAGGAAAACCATGAGAAAACCCCAACGCGGCTACGCCCGCCAAGACCGTGTCAAAGAACAAATCATGCGCGAGCTTGCCGAACTCGTCCGCACCGGCCTGAAAGATCCGCGCGCAGGCTTCATCACTATCAACGAAGTCGAAGTTACCCGCGATTACAGCCACGCCACCGTGTTCTACACCGTCCTCGACGACAGCACGCGCGACATTACCGAAGAAGCTTTGGAACACGCCAAAGGCCATTTGCGCAGCGAATTGGCCAAACGCATCAAACTCTTCAAAACGCCCGAGTTGCACTTCAAATACGACGAATCACTCGAACGCGGCATGAGCATTTCCAGCCTGATCGACCAAGTAGCGGCGGAAAAACCGGTTGAAGACTGATTGATTAAAACATACAGGCCGTCTGAATGCTTTCAGACGGCCTGAACATTAACACTCCCCTACTTAATATGACAGCCAAACCCACCAAACGCCCGGTTAACGGCGTTCTTCTTCTCGACAAACCCGAAGGCCTTTCCAGCAACACCGCCCTGCAAAAAGCGCGGCGTTTGTTCCGTGCCGAAAAAGCCGGGCATACCGGCGTACTCGATCCTTTGGCCACAGGGCTTCTGCCTGTTTGCTTCGGAGAAGCGACCAAGTTCGCCCAATATCTGATTGATGCCGACAAAGCGTATACAGCCACGCTGAAACTGGGCGAAGCCAGCAGTACGGGCGATGCAGAAGGCGAAATCGTTGCCACCGCACGCGCCGATATTTCATTGTCTGAATTTCAGACGGCCTGCCAAGCTTTAACGGGCGATATCCGCCAAGTGCCGCCCATGTTTTCCGCCCTCAAGCACGAAGGCAAACCGCTGTACGAATACGCACGCAAAGGCATCGTTATCGAACGCAAAGCGCGCGACATCACCATTTACTCCATTGATATTACTGAGTTTAATGCACCCAAAGCTGTGATAGACGTACGTTGCAGCAAAGGCACTTACATCCGCACCCTCAGCGAAGACATCGCTAAACACATCGGCACATTCGCCCACCTGACCGCCCTGCGCCGTACCGAAACCGCAGGCTTTACCATTGCCCAAAGCCACACGCTCGAAGCCTTGGCCGAATTGGACGAAGCCGAACGCGATGCTCTGTTGTTGCCTTGCGATGTCTTGGTACAACATTTCCCCAAACTGGAGTTAAACGACTACGCCGTTACCATGCTCAAACACGGCCAGCGCTCCCAGTTTACCGAAGACATTTCCGCCGAGCAGCCCATCCGTGTGTACAGCCGAGACGGCGTATTTATCGGACTGGTGGAATATCAAAAAGAAATAGGCCGTCTGAAAGCCTTGCGCCTGATGAATACCGCCGACAAATAACTTCCTGCAAAGAGAGCCAATCATGAAAGTCTATACCGCCGCCCAGATGCGCGAACGCGAGCAAGCAGCCGTCGATAAAGGCACAAGCTTCGACCAACTGATGGAAAACGCCGGCAGCTCTGCCGCCCAAGACCTCATGCAGCGTCATCCTCAAGCCGGACGCGCCCTGATCGTTTGCGGCAAAGGCAACAACGGCGGCGACGGCTTAGTCATGGCAAGATATATGCAGGCGCAAGGTTGGCACATCGATATTCTGTTTTCACTCGGAGAAAACCTCTCTCCCTTGGCTCAAACCAATCGAGAACGCCTCAACGGTTTGCCCCATATTGAATTTATTACCAAGCAAGAGCTGGAATGCCGTCTGAAAAAAGGTTACGACATCATTATCGAAGGCATATTCGGCACAGGCTTCAGCGGCGCACTTCCCGCAGAAATTGCCGTCCTCTGCCGCCAACTCAATCATTCAGACGGCCTGAAAGTCGCCCTCGATATTCCCACCGGCCTCAACTGCGACACCGCCGAAGCCGATCCCGACACATTCCGCGCAGACCTGACCTACACCTTTGCCGCCTACAAACCGGCGCATTTAAGCGAGTCCGGCAAAACCTATTGTCAAGAAACCGTCTGTTTGCCTATTGGCATTGATTAAATGCCTATAAAAAATAACAGGGTGCAATTTTGCACCCTGTTATTTTTGTTTACTTCCAAATCTGCGCCAATTTAATCCCCAGTGCCGTCAAACCCAACGAACCGAAAACATGCAGACATGTCGCCATCAAAGCCATGCCCCAACGTTGCGCCTGCATCAAACCCACCATCTCCACTGAAAAACCTGAAAATGTGGTTAAGCTGCCGAGAAAGCCGGTAATCCAAAGCAAACGCCATTGCGGATCGGTTAAGAGTTCCGCCAATACACCAATCAGCAGCGCACCCAGCCAGTTTGCCGCCAATGTACCGATAGAAAAAGGCGCAGAAGACACCAGCACCAAGCCAAACAGCCAACGCAATACAGCTCCGACAGCAGCACCGCAAACAATGGGAAAAATATAAGCAAACATAACAAGTTAAAAATTCAATTCAAAAACAGGTCATCCGGTCACTTAGGCCGTCTGAAAACCAAGCAAGGATGCTTTCATATCTTATTGCCAAATCTTAGGGGCGGATTTCAAATACCTGTCGTCATCGAAAGTACAAATCCATTGCGGCTTGAGCGCGATAAAAATGGCTGTTGAAATACCGCTCAAAAATGCCTCCGCCCAAGCGATTAAAAAGAAAACAGGAAAAGCGGTTTTCCATAATACCGTCGTATCGAATACGTCCGCCCAGTCCAACAAACCGACCAAAACCACACCGGCAAACACCATTCCGACCGCCGCAGCCCAAAAACCATTCAGAAAAATAAAGATAAAGATATTGGCAGGCAAACGCGATACCCAATGGCGGAAACCCAAATTCACCAACAAAGGCGGAAGCAATACGGACAAGGCGTTGATGGGGAACATATGCCAATCGCCCCAAAGCCACGAATACGGAAAAAACAGTAAAACGCCAAGGCAGAACGCGGCAGATGTGCCCAGCATTAAAGCCGTCAGGTTTAAAGCAAGCAGATGATAGCTCATGCCGGCCAGTTGTCCGCTTTCCGGGGAGGCATTCAAACTCCAAGCCAGCGGCAACATCACGGCAGCCACCAAGAATGCGGAACGATGCTGCGATACCGACACCCATGCCTGCTTTGCACACAAAGCAAAAATCACCAGCAACACAGGCCATGCCGCCATCACGACACCAACGGGAAACCATCCGTTTTGAAAAATCATCATCTCATCCGCAAAATGTTCAGACGGCCTATTATACGCGTCTCAAGCCATAGCTTTGGCAATCCTGTCTGCCTTTGCCGTTAAAGCTTGTTTCGGCTGGTTTTGTTTACCCGAAAAAAGCGTTAGAATAACGGACTTTGCCGTTTAATTAAGGGGATGGACGCATGCTTTGGACAATATTGGCTTTAATTCTGCTGGCTGTCATAGCCGGCTTGTTCTGGTGGCGCCAGAAACAAGAGCAAAAGTGGCGCCAAGAATTGGCCCGACTCAGTGGCGACGAACAAGAAATAAACGAAGAAAACTGCTCGGTCGGTTTTTCCGACCAACTGGAGAGCCTGAAACGTTTGTTCAGCATGAACAAGCGCACTGCCGACAACCATAAAATCGCCCGCATCCGCCTGCTTTCCGCGCTCGAACACAATAAAATGCAACGCTCTGAAACAGACGAAGAGCACACAACAGAGCCAGTTACCGAAGAGCCGGAACACATCACAGCTACTGAAGAAGAAATCAAAATTGCGCCTAAAACCCGCAAATCTGCCAAACCGGAACGTATTCCTAAAATCACGCCGTTTGCACAAATGGAAACGCCCGAATACAGCCCGTCTTTGGTGCAAAACAGCAATTTTGAAGAAATCACATTAGAAGAAGCCACCCGTTCCCTGCACGAAGCAGCGGTTGAAGAATGGAACGAGCATTTGGCCGAAAAAAATGCGCCGATTTACAAAGACGAAGTCGAAACTCCATTGTTGCGTGCTTCATCCCTGCCGATGACAGGCATGGAAATCATCGACTACAACGACCCCATCTTGCGCCGCACACGCGAGCGTGCCTTGGCGCGCGCCAATAATGTCCGCGTGGCAGAAGCCAATGCGCCGCATATCGAAACCGTTCAGACGGCCTTAAGAACTGCCGAAAAAGAAGCCATCCTCCCCTATACTTCCATGCAGGCATTCCCTTCTGAAATCCAAGCGGAAGATATTCACAACAACCTTGCCCGCCGTACCGCCGCCCGCCACAAACTGGCCGCGGCCGTCGCTCCTTTGCGCGACTACTCTCCGCGCACCATCGAAAATGACGAAATTCTGGCCAACTTGGGACAAATCAGCCGTCCTGCCAGCTTGCGCCGTCAAGTTCGCCATACCGAAGCGGCCGCCGAAAGATGGGCGCGTAAACAAGCTGCCACGGAAGCTGTTGCACCACAACCTGCCGCACCGGCAACGCCGTCCCGTCCGAAACCGGCTGCGCCTGTTAAAAAATCCCCTTATATCTCCCGACCTGCCGCGCCAAACGCAACCGTAGTTGAGCCCCCTGCCGTACCGGTTGTCCCTATGGCTAAAACCGATATTCCCGAGCCGCCTGTTTTCCAAACCTCGATTGCGCCGATTGATATCCCCGAGCCGCCTGCTTTTGAACATAAAATCCAAGTACCGATTTTTGATGCACAAGTCAATGCGCATGTCAGCAATCAGCCTGAACGCAGCATCCGCGATTATTTAATCAGCGAATCTGCCGTCGAAGAAGCGGAATTCGATGGCGAGCCGGAAGCAACTGTACAACCGGAAGCAAAAGCTATTCAAGCGGTTGAAACCATTGAACCCGTTGAATCTGTTGAAACAATCGCAAGGCCGTCTGAATATACACAGACAGTCGTTGAAACGCTTGTTCAAACCGTAGAACCAAACGTTCAAGAGAGTACGCCAAGCGTAGTTCTTCCGACTTCGGCAACACTTACCGAGGCACACCTGCCGACTACTGCCCTGCTTCTGCCACCGCAATTTGATCCGAGCGCTTCGCAAACTGAAGAACAGTTGTTGGAAAACAGCATTACCATCGAAGAAAAACTGGCGGAGTTCAAAGTTAAAGTCAAAGTGATGGACTCCTATTCCGGCCCGGTCATTACGCGCTACGAGATTGAGCCTGATGTCGGCGTACGCGGCAGTGCCGTTTTGAACCTTGAAAAAGACTTGGCGCGCTCGCTTGGCGTGGCTTCCATCCGCGTGGTGGAAACCATCCCCAGCAAAACCTGCATGGGCTTGGAATTGCCTAATCCGAAACGCCAAATGATCCGCCTGAGCGAAATCTTCAATTCGCCTGCGTTTACCGAATCCAAATCCAAACTGACCCTTGCCCTCGGCCAAGACATTACCGGCCAGCCTGTTGTGACTGACTTGGCCAAAGCGCCGCATCTGCTGGTTGCCGGTACGACCGGTTCGGGTAAATCCGTGGGCGTAAACGCCATGATTCTGTCCATGCTCTTCAAAGCAACGCCTGAAGACGTGCGCATGATTATGATTGACCCGAAAATGCTGGAGCTGAGCATTTACGAAGGCATTCCGCACCTGCTCGCCCCCGTCGTGACCGATATGAAGCTGGCAGCAAACGCCCTGAACTGGTGCGTCAACGAAATGGAAAAACGCTACCGCCTGATGAGCTTTATGGGCGTGCGCAACCTTGCCGGTTTCAACCAAAAAATTGCCGAAGCCGCCGCGCGTGGCGAAAAAATCGGCAGCCCGTTCAGCCTCACGCCTGAAAATCCTGAGCCATTGGAGAAACTGCCGTTTATCGTGGTCGTGGTAGATGAGTTTGCCGACTTGATGATGACCGCAGGCAAGAAAATTGAAGAACTGATTGCCCGCCTCGCCCAAAAAGCCCGCGCAGCCGGTATCCATTTGATTCTTGCTACCCAACGCCCAAGCGTGGATGTCATTACCGGCCTGATTAAAGCCAATATTCCGACACGCATTGCCTTCCAAGTGTCCAGCAAAATCGACAGCCGCACGATTCTTGACCAAATGGGTGCGGAAAACTTGCTCGGCCAAGGCGATATGCTGTTCCTGCCGCCCGGCACCGGTTATCCGCAACGTGTACACGGCGCGTTTGCTTCCGACAACGAAGTACACCGCGTAGTGGAATATCTGAAACAATTCGGTGCGCCTGACTATATCGACGATATTTTAAGCAGCGGTTCGACCGAGGACTTTACCGGTACCAGCCGTAGCAACGACAGCGACCTCGACCCCATGTATGACGAAGCCGTTTCCGTTGTCTTAAAATCGCGTAAGGCCAGTATTTCCAATATCCAACGTCAGTTGCGGATCGGCTACAACCGCGCCGCCCGCCTGATTGACCAAATGGAAGCCGACGGTATTGTTTCCCCGGCGGAAAACAACGGCAACCGAACCATCTTGGCGCAAAGCAGCGACCATCTGGATTAATTTATCCTCGCTTAAATCAAGGCCGTCTGAAAACTTTTCAGACGGCCTTTTGTCAATACCGGAAAAAACAGGTAAATCCATTTTTCGATTAGAAACAATATTATTATGATTCATGCCTTCGGCAACACCCCACCCTTTACGAGGAAAAACAAATGAAAAAATATTTTGCAGAATTTTTCGGCACTTTCTGGCTGGTATTCGGCGGCTGCGGCTGCGCAGTTTTGGCAGCAGCTTACCCTGAGCTTGGCATTGGCTTTGCCGGTGTCGCTTTAGCATTCGGTTTGACCGTACTGACCATGGCTTACGCTGTCGGCCACATTTCCGGCGGCCACTTCAACCCTGCCGTTTCCGTCGGCCTCTTCATCGGCGGCCGTTTCAACGGTAAAGACCTGTTGCCTTACATCGTATCCCAAGTTATCGGTGCGATTGCCGCCGCGGGCGTTCTGTATCTGATTGCTTCCGGTAAAACCGGTTTTGATGCTGTTGCCTCCGGCTTTGCCAGCAACGGTTTCGGCGAACACTCTCCTAACGGTTACGATATGATGGCCGCTTTGCTGATCGAATTCGTCCTAACCGCATTCTTCCTGATCATCATCATGGGTTCTACCGACAAATTGGCTCCGGCCGGCTTTGCCCCTATCGCCATCGGCCTGGGTCTGACCCTGATTCACTTAATCAGTATTCCTGTAACCAATACTTCCGTTAACCCTGCACGTTCTACCGGTGTTGCCTTGTTCCAAGGCGGCTGGGCTGTTGAACAATTGTGGTTGTTCTGGTTGGCTCCTATTGCCGGCGCAGCAGTTGGCGCGGCTATTTACCGCTTCGTTTTGGCTAACGACGACAAATAATCTTGACAAAATGACATTCCCGGTGCGGCTGACACTCTAAACTGACCGCACCCAAGTTGCCGAGACACAAACGCACCGTCTGACTCAGACGGTGCGTTTGTTTTTGCCATGTTACAATACTTTCTTTTCCCACATTCTCAAACCATCATGCAAACCTTACCTTTTCAAACCGATATCGCTGCCAGAATGCTGGTTAATACCGAAAACGAAACCATCCATCCCGATGCCGTATTCGTACAAACGCAAAACGGCTATTGGATTGCTTGGCACGACCAACAAGCTGCCCTGCTTGCCCCCGACACACCACCCGATATTCCCTGCTTTTGGGTAGAAGGCGCAGAAAGCTTGGAAGAGCTGGTAAGCATGGTAGAAAACGGCGAATTTGACGAAGTTGAAGAATTTGACGGCAATGATGATGCTTGGCAAGAAGCACTCGGGTGCAGCCATCATCACGAAGGACACTGCGGATGCAGCCATTGAGATGCACAAAACGCCTGATTCCGGCACTTTCCCTTTGTCTGACGCTTAACGGCTGCGTTGTAGGTGCGGCTGTCGATTTGGCTGCTACAACCGTCCTGACTGCCGGGAAATTGGTTGTCAAAGGAACGGGGGCAGTGATTGATGCCGCCATTCCTGACAGCAAAAAAGACAAGGACAGAGAAAAAGAAAAGAGCAAAGAAAAGCCAAAATCGGAAGAAATCATCCACAAAGAAGAATCATCCGATGAAGTAACGCAATAATCCTTCAGACGGCCTCAGTAAGGTAACCAATCCTACTGAGGCCGTCTGAACATTCATCCTTACATATAGCCCTGTTCGCGCAAAGAACAGGTTTCTTTTGCCGTCACGATAAAATGGTCCAACAGCGTAATATCGACCAAACTTAAAGCCTGTTTCAAACGCTCTGTAAACTGCACATCAGATTCAGACGGCCTTGCCGAACCGCCCGGATGATTGTGTGCCAAAATCACACTGTCGGCATATTCATCCAATGCCAATTTAACGATTTCACGGATATAAACCGTGTTTTCCGCCACCGTACCGCGCGACAATTCCCGTACCGCAATCAATTGATTTTGACGATTGAGCAGCAAAGCAACGCTGACCTCGATTTTTTCATGCCCAAGATGCAGACGCAGATAATCCGCAACCGATTTCGGGTTTGACAAAACCATCTGCTCCTGCAAATCTTCACCCAAAATCCGCCGCCCGATTTCTTTGACCACTGCAAATTGAGTATAGCTCGCCAAACCCATACCCTTATAAGCAGCGAGTGTTTTGGCATCCGCACTCATCAGCTTCCCCAAACTGCCAAACTCACCCAACAAATAACGCGCTAAATCAACCGCGCTCATGCCGCGCGTTCCGACACGCAGCAAAATCGCCAACAGCTCCGCATCACTCAACGCCGCCGCACCGTGCGCCAAGAGCTTCTCGCGCGGCCGCTCCCCTTCAGGCCATTCTTTGATACTCATGTTTTCCCTTTTATTTATATAGCGGATTTAGTTTCAATTCTGAGTGAAACCGCCTCTCCCGATATAAGACGTCATCCATTATGGTTTTAGCAAATAAATGCAATTTTCTTATTTTATTCTATTTTGAATAATTATTTAAGACATATGAATAAAATTAACCCTCCTTTGTGCAGAAAAACAACGTTACCCATTTTCGCTATCCTGTTCCCCTGCCTGCCTTTCCTTTCATATTTGTTTCAAATCAGCCGATACAAGTAATTTCATATTGCCCCTATGAGGCTTAGGCTAATATAATATCGAGTTTGCCGAGAGCAAAAGCTTAGGCTTAAACTGCTTTCTATCCACGCTGCCCGTGCGCTTTACAAGAGTTTCAGACGGCCTCCGTCCGACTCCCGCCAGCAATCAAACAGCTTTTTATCACCCATTCGAAAATCCGTTTTGCCGGTACTCGTCTTTCTTTTTGGAGTATTGCCATTATGACCGCAACCACTGCGTCTTCAGCCAAACCTTATCTGCAAATCCAAGGCTTGGTGAAAAAGTTTGGTGACAATTACGCTGTCGATAATATCGACTTGGACATTTATCAACATGAAATCTTTGCCCTTTTGGGCAGCTCAGGCAGTGGCAAATCCACGCTGCTGCGCATGTTGGCAGGCATGGAAAGCCCCAATCAGGGCAAAATCATTCTCGACGGTCAAGACATTACCAAGCTTGCTCCGTACGAGCGCCCAATCAACATGATGTTCCAAAGCTATGCCCTGTTCCCGCACATGAGCGTTGAACAAAACATTGCTTTCGGTCTGAAACAAGACAAAATGCCTAAAGGCGAAATTGACGCCCGCGTCGAAGAAATGTTGCGCCTGGTGCAAATGACCAAATACGCCAAACGCAAACCGCACCAACTCTCCGGTGGCCAGCAACAGCGTATCGCTTTGGCGCGCAGCCTGGCGAAACGTCCAAAAATCCTGCTGCTTGACGAACCTTTGGGCGCACTCGATAAAAAACTGCGCCAACAAACCCAACTGGAATTGGTCAACACGCTGGAACAAGTCGGCGTAACCTGCATCATGGTTACCCACGACCAAGAAGAAGCGATGACCATGGCTACCCGTATCGCCATTATGTCTGACGGCCAACTACGACAAGTCGGCACCCCTAGCGACGTGTACGATTATCCTAACAGCCGCTTTACTGCCGAATTTATCGGCGAAACCAATATTTTTGACGGTGTCGTCATTGATGACCGTGCCGATTTCTCCATCGTCAAATGTGATGGCTTGGAAAACCACGTCCGCATCGACCATGGTTTGGGCGTTCCGAACGACCATGAAATTTGGATCAGCATCCGCCCTGAAGACATTGATTTGCACAAAGAAAAACCGGAACACTTGGGCGCGCACAACTGGGCCCAAGGCACAGTCAAAGAAATTGCCTACTTGGGCAGCTTTGCGATTTACCACATCAAACTCGCCAACGGCCGTGTCGTCAAAAGCCAAGTTCCCGCACCTTATTGGTATGTGCGTAACATTACGCCACCGACTTGGGACGAGACCGTCTATATCAGCTGGCCTGAAAACCAACCTACGCCTCTGTACAGTTAATTTGAGGGAAATGCAATGGACCTTAAAAAACTGAAAAAGAAACTGTTTCGCCGTCCTGGACAGCGTGCAGTTATTGCCGTGCCGTATATCTGGCTCTTGGTGTTGTTTCTGATTCCGTTCGCCATCGTCTTGAAAATCAGCTTTGCCGAACAAGAAATCTCCATTCCGCCATTTACGCCTTTGACGACGATTGATGAAGACTTAGGCCGTCTGAACATTGCCATCAGCTATCAGAACTACGCCGACATCTTCCAAAACTTTTGGAATACGCTCAATCCGTTTGGCGACAGTGAAAACAGCAATATCTATCTGATGACCTACTGGTCTTCGATTAAGACCGCGCTGACGACGACCATCATCTGCCTGTTGATTGGTTATCCGACCGCTTATGCCATTTCACGCGCCAATCCGGCTGCGCGCAACGGCCTGCTGTTGGCAATCATGCTGCCTTTCTGGACCTCTTTCCTGTTGCGTGTTTACGCATGGATGGGCTTATTGGGTCACAACGGCATCATCAATAATTTCTTAATCAAATATGGAATCATCAGCGAGCCTTTAGACTTGTTCTACAATGCTTTCTCGCTGAATTTGGTGATGGTCTACGCCTATCTGCCGTTTATGATTTTGCCGCTGTACACACAATTGGTAAAACTGGACAACCGCCTGCTCGAAGCCGCTTCCGACTTGGGTGCAGGTCCGATCAAATCGTTCTTTACCATTACCCTGCCTTTATCCAAAACAGGCATCATCGCAGGCTCTATGCTGGTCTTCGTACCGGCCGTTGGCGAATTTGTGATTCCTGAATTGGTGGGCGGTTCTGAAAACCTGATGATCGGTAAAGTATTGTGGCAGGCTTTCTTCGACCAAAACAACTGGCCGCTGGCTTCTGCTGTCGCCGTCGTTATGGTTGCCCTGCTGGTTGTACCGATTGCCCTGTTCCAGCACTATGAAAACCGCGAATTGGAAGAAGGAGGCAAATAATGCAGAAAACCAAATTATCCTGGTTCTTGAAACTGATGCTCCTGCTCTCGCTGGCATTCCTCTATATTCCTCTGGTGGTTTTGGTCATCTATTCTTTCAATGAATCCAAACTGGTTACCGTTTGGGGCGGTTTCTCAACCAAATGGTACGGCGCATTGATGGAAAACGACACCATCCTGGAAGCGGCCTGGCTGTCATTGCGTATCGCCATCGTTTCCTCACTTGCCGCCGTAGCACTCGGCACATTGGCAGGTTACGCCATGGCGCGTATTAAACGCTTCCGCGGCAGCACCCTGTTTGCCGGTATGATTTCCGCACCTATGGTGATGCCTGACGTGATTACCGGTTTGTCCATGCTGCTGTTGATTATTCAGGTGCAAATGTTCCTGCAAGGCAGTGAATTGCTGCAATCGCTCTACTTCGATCGTGGCTTCTTCACTATCTTCCTCGGCCACACTACGCTTTGCATGGCATACATTACCGTCGTTATCCGCTCGCGTTTGGTGGAATTGGATCAATCATTGGAAGAAGCTGCTATGGACTTGGGTGCCCGTCCGCTGAAGATTTTCTTCGTGATTACCCTGCCGTTGATTGCCCCTGCGATTGCTTCCGGCTTCCTCTTGGGCATTACCCTGTCTTTGGACGACTTGGTGATTACCTCCTTCCTGTCAGGCCCGGGTTCATCGACATTGCCGCAAGTGATTTTCTCCAAAATCAAACTCGGCCTTGACCCTCAGATGAACGTTTTGGCAACCATCCTGATCGGTATCATCGGTACGCTGGTGATTGTCGTCAACTACTGGATGATGCGTCAGGCAACCAAACGGGAACGCGAGGCTGCCGAAGCCTACCGCCAAGAAAAATTGGCAGCCGAGAAAGCCGCCTAATATGCAGACAGGCTGTCCGATAAAGCGTCGGAACAGCCTGTTTTATTAACTGCATCTTATCCTTTCAGACTGCCTGAACCCAAACCCACATTCCAGGCCGTCTGAAAACCTATTTTCAATGAAGTGAAAACCAACCTAAAGCTCAAATCATGATCAATCCCAGCTTCAAAGAATATCTTCCTTCCTACTATGTCAGCACTGCCAATCCCCATCCGTCTTATCCGACGCTTGAAGGCCGTCTGAAAACTGAAACCTGCGTTATCGGCGGCGGCCTGTCCGGCTTATGCACCGCCCTGCCGCTTGCCGAAAACGGCCATGAAGTCATCGTACTTGAAGCCGCCCGTATCGGTTTCGGCGCATCAGGCCGCAGCGGCGGACAAGTCATCAGCGACTTTGCCTGCGGCATGGAAGAAATCGAAAAACAAGTCGGTTTGGAACAGGCCCAATGGTTCTGGCAGCAATCTCTGCAAGCCGTTGAACTGGTTGACTCGCGCATTCAAAAACACAACATCCAATGCGATTGGCAACGCGGCTACGCTACCGTCGCTGTCCGTCCTCAGCATTGGGAAGAATTGCAACAATGGCACGAACACGCCCAAAAACATTATGGCGCAAGCCATTACCGGCTTTGGGATAAAGCCACGCTGAAGCAGCAACTTGCCAGCGATATGTATCAAGGCGCGCAATTTGATCCTTTATCCGGCCACTTACACCCGCTCAATTACACCCTAGGCATTGCCAAAGCGGCAGCCGATGCAGGCGCACAACTTTTTGAGCAATCCCCGATGACGCGTATCGAGCCATGCGATAACGGCTGGCTGGTACACACGCCCAATGGCAGCGTTGAGTGCAAAAACCTCGTTTATGCCGTCAATACTTATGCCGGTTTGCATCCAAAATTCAAAGTATTGGAACAAAAAGCCATTGCAGTCAGCACCTTTATCATCGCCACCGAACCTTTGGGCGAACGCGCCAAAGACCTGATCCGCAACAATATGGCCATCTGCGACAACCGCCACGTCCTCGACTACTACCGCCTCAGCGCCGACGGCCGCCTGCTCTTCGGCGGCAAAGACAACGAGTTTATCGATGACCCTGACCGCATGACCGAACTCGTCCGCCAAGACATGCTGAAAGTTTTCCCGCAACTTGCCGACGTCAGAATCGAGCATTCCTGGGGTGGTGAATGCGACATTACGCGCAACCTCGCCCCACATTTCGGCCGCCTCGCCCCTACCGTTTTCTACGCCCAAGGCTATTCCGGACACGGTATGGCGATTACCGGCATTGCCGGTTTGGCGATTGCCGAAGCCATCATGGACGATGACGGCCGTCTGAAACCTTTTGAGCAACTGCGCCACAGCAACATCATTACCCAGCCTTTCCTGCGCAAACTCGGCTCTTTCCTCGGCTCAAAATACTATCAATGGAAAGACAGCCACTAAACCCAAACAACAAACATATTTCAGGCAGCGGCAGATTCAAGTAAAATTCAGGCCGTCTGAAAGCTTAGATACGACAAAATTCAATCATTTATCAGCAAGGAAACCATCATGAGCAACCATCATAAACTCATCATCCTCGGCTCCGGTCCTGCCGGCTATACTGCCGCCGTCTATGCCGCCCGTGCCAACCTCAACCCTGTGATCATTACCGGCGTTGAACAAGGCGGACAACTGATGACCACCACCGAAGTGGACAACTGGCCTGCCGACGCAGAAGGCGTACAAGGTCCGGAACTGATGGCCCGTTTCCAAGCCCATGCCGAACGCTTCGGCACTGAAATGATTTTCGACCAAATCCACACCGTTGATTTGCAAAACCGTCCGTTTACCCTCAAAGGCGATATGGGCGAATACACCTGCGACGCACTCATCGTTGCCACCGGCGCATCCGCCAAATATTTAGGTTTACCAAGCGAAGAAACCTTTGCCGGGAAAGGCGTTTCCGCCTGCGCAACTTGCGATGGTTTCTTCTACAAAAAACAAGATGTTGCCGTAGTAGGCGGTGGCAATACCGCTGTGGAAGAAGCCCTCTACCTTGCCAATATCGCTAACACCGTTACCCTGATTCACCGCCGCGACAGTTTCCGCGCCGAGAAAATCATGGTGGACAAACTGATGCAACGCGTCGAAGAAGGCAAAATCATCCTCAAGCTCAACAGCTCGGTTGATGAAATCTTGGGCGACGAAAGCGGCGTTACCGGTGCACGCCTGAAACACAATGACGGCAGCACTGAAGAAATCGCGGTAAAAGGCGTTTTCATCGCCATCGGCCACAAACCCAATACCGATATCTTCAAAGGCCAACTCGATATGGATGAAACCGGCTACCTGAAAACCAAAGGCGGTACCGGCGACAATGTCGGCGCAACCAATATCGAAGGCGTATGGGCGGCAGGCGACGTCAAAGACCATACCTACCGTCAAGCCATCACCAGCGCAGCTTCCGGCTGCCAAGCCGCGCTTGATGCCGAACGTTGGCTCGACCGCCACGGCGTATGAGCCTCTAAGCTACGCCCTATTCTTTAAAACATAATCAAAAGGCCGTCTGAAATTTCAGACGGCCTATAATTTATCTGCTACACTAAATATTCATTTTAAAAGCAAATTTATATCAAATAAGTACTTTTGCTTTATAATAACGACAAATACCCAACAAACAGGGAACGAACATGAAAAAAACACTAACGACACTTATCCTTTGCGCACTGACTCCTGCCGCCCTGGCTGCCGATACTTACGGCTACCTGGCCATGTGGCAAAACCCTGCCGACAGCAATGAAGCGCTGCAAATCAAAACCACCAAAGAAAATGCCACCCAACTGGATGCGACAGCCGAGCTCGAAACATTCTGCAAAGGCCAAGATGCCTTAGCCGGTATCGGCGCAGGTCAAGCAACAGGCTGTAAAACTGTTGTCCCTCTGCACAACACCTGTATCGCTGTTGCCTACCCTAAAGCCATGGGCAAATTGACTGCGCAAAACGTTGTGGCCATTACCTCCCCTCGTTTCAAAACCGTGCATCAAATTGCATTGAACCAGTGTATCAAAAAATACGGCTCACAAGGACAATGCGCTTTAGAAACAGTCTATTGCACTTCCGAAACCTACTATCAAGGTACGGTCAAAACCCTCTGGGAAAAAATCAAATCCATCTAAGGCCGTCTGAAAATAAAACCGGCTTGCCCGATATTCTCCATATCACGGCAAGCCGGTTTTTTATTCTGGCTGAGACCTTTGCAAAATTCCCCAAAATCCCCTAAATTCCCACCAAGACATTTAGGGGATTTTCCATGACCACCTTCTTCCAGCAAACCGCCCAAGCCATGATTGCCAAACACATCGACCGCTTCCCACTATTGAAGTTGGATCAGGTGATTGATTGGCAGCCGATCGAACAATACCTGAATCGTCAAAGAACCCGTTACGTCCGAGACCACCGCGGCCGTCCCGCCTATCCCCTGTTATCCATGTTCAAAGCCGTCCTGCTCGGACAATGGCACAGCCTCTCCGATCCCGAACTCGAACACAGCCTCATCACCCGCATCGACTTCAACCTGTTTTGCCGTTTCGACGAATTGAGCATCCCCGATTACAGCACCTTATGCCGCTACCGTAACTGGCTGGCGCAAGACAACACCCTGTCCGAACTGCTGGAACTAATCAACCGCC
>ERZ772930.90-NODE-90-length-35219-cov-7.12885_pt1 | contig 35219 bp, 32 predicted proteins | sample MGYA00511685_ERZ772930 | MGnify/ENA primary metagenome ERZ772930 (study PRJEB29015, sample SAMEA2738053) | human oral metagenome | biome: human oral; feature: human-associated habitat; material: saliva | place: China | collected 2226 ... | reverse complement strand
TTTTGTTGTAAGGAGCTAGAATTAACTTTCCATCTACATATTCTCCTAAAAATACATCGCTGTATTTGTTTAAACCTTGCTTTTTAAGTTCTTCAATCAACCAATCTTCATCTTTTCCTATTGTTTCTAAAATATCAGTTTGTAAGTGTCCATCTGTTATCAATGGAAATTTTGGATTTTCTTCTCCATAATGAATAATTATAAGTTGTCCATTTTGTTCAACAATGGCTCTTTTTACATCTTTCATTGAATAAACATTATTAGTTCTTAATTTAAAAGATACATCATGAGCGGATAAACCTACTTTCCTGCAATTTTCTATATTAATTTCACCTTCGTCAATAATTATCAAAGCTTTTCCATCTATAATTTGTTTTACTTTTACAACATATTGTTTTATCCACTTTAAGCCTAAAACAAGAGCACACCAAATACATAAAATAGCAATAAACTCTATTATCTTAATACTATTATTGTAGATTACACCCCCAATTATTCCCCCAAGCACATAGTTTTGAACCTGATCACTTGCTGAATTTGGTGCTAAGTTTCCTTTTCCAGAAATATTTATTATAGTTATTAAAGCTAAAAATCCAATTAATAATTTTATAGCTACTAAAAGAAATGGATTCAATTTATACCTCCCAAAAAATTAATATTCTTACATATTTTATCACAAAAATATATATAATGCTACAAATTTTTAAAAAAGATACATTTGAAAAAATGGGTATATTTATATTAATATTATATTTGGGAGTGGAGGATTATATGAATAAGTTTTATAAAGAAATATGTAAATATTATGAAGATATTTTTCCAAAAAATGAAGCTCAACTAAATTTCTTAAATAGTATTTCAGAAGGAAAAGACTATTTAGACATTGGTTGTGCAACTGGGCTCGTTGCTAAAAACCTAGAAGAATTAGGTAAAAATGTTACTTGTATCGACTTAGAAGAAAGTATGGTAAATGAAGCAAGAAAAAAAGGACTTAAAGTATATGAGAAGAATATGCTTGAACTTGACTTTGAAGAAAAATTTGACGTTTGCTATTGCATTGGTACAACAATTGCTCATTTGGAAGACATAAATCAAATATGTAGCTTTATACTAAAAACTCTTGACCTTTTAAAAGAAGATGGAAAATTAGTATTAAGTTGGGTAAATTTTAAACCATTTATCCTTACACATGACCTATTCCTTGGTGCATTACCAACACTTGGAACAAAAGTAAAATTCACAAGAAATTATTATAGAGAAAATAGCAAAATCCGTTTCAACACAGTTCTTACTACAGAAAATGAAAGTTTTGAAAATACTCAACTTCTAGTTCCTCTATTAGTTGAAGATATAATTTCATTTATAAATACACTTGGACTAAAATACGAAATCTACGGAAGCTTCAAAAAAGAAGAATTTGACGAAGAAAACTCTCCGTCAGTAGTATTTGTAATAAGTAAATAGATAAAACAAAAGCCTTTAGAATTCTAAAGGCTTTTTTTAATCTTAAATAAAATTAATTATTTTCTTTTTTTAGAACTAATTACAATTCCCATTGCTCCTGTTAAAACAGTTGCTACGCTTAGTAATGCACTTGAGTTTGCAATTCCAGTTTTTGGTAATTGACCATTTTGTTTTTCTTTTTCGACTGGTTTTTGTGGTTCTGGTTGTGGTGTTGGTTTTTGTGGTTCTGGTTGTGGTGCAGGTGTTTTTTCAACTAATTTATATTCAAAAACTACATTAGTTGTACCTTCTTTTAAATTACCACTTTCTGGAGCAGATGTAGCTGAAACTCCAACATATTCATATTCTTTACCATCATAAGTAATTTTTGCGGGACGTTCGTTCTCATTTTCTGCAGCGTTATACTTAATTAACTTTCCATCAAATCCATAAATAGGAGTTTCTTTTGTATCGTTATAAGTTTCTTTAATTTTTGTATTTGTTCCTTGGATAACATAATCAACATCAACTTTTCCAAAATATAATGCAGAAACATCTTGGTCAGCCATATCTTCTTTTTCAGAAATATAGTAAGTTACAGCTCTGTTAGCTCTTAAAGTAAAGATTTTTGCATAATGGAAGAAAGTATCTTCTTTAATATTTGTATCTTCTGGAATATTAGTCCAATCTCCATTATTTGGAGTTATATAAGTGCTTGGATTTGCAACAGATTTGATAAGATGTCCATTTTTTACATACTCTTCTGTTACTAAAGTAGGGTCTCCTATTCCGCCATAATTAGGAATTGGATTTCCTTCCTCATCTTCCTTTTCAGATGGCAAACCTAAAACGTGATTATGATATTCTTCTAAGCTTTGAGCTCCAGACTCATAACCAGGCGCTCCATCTTCTTGACTTGCTTTCCATACCATTCTAGCATCAATCGGTAAATATTTAATTTTCTTTGCTTGTTCTAAAGGAACACTGATTTCAAGTTTAACAGCTTGACTTCCTTTAACATTATGAAAAACACCTAATGTAGTTATATACTTTTGATCATCATAATTATATCCTGAAAGATAATAACCTTTTTTTTCTGCAGCAACTTCTTCGGCAGTTGGAAGATCAATATCATCAGGGTCATCAAGTGACGGATCATCCATTTTCAATCCTTTTAATGGTAGATTTGCTTTTACAGGTTTCCCATTTTCGTCTCTAGTTCCTATTAATGTTAATTTTATTTTAGCATTTGGTATAGGTGCAAAACGAATTGTAACATCACTTACAGTTTGACCGTGGTCACTTGAATGCATTCTTTGAAAAGCTATGATATAAGAGTAAATTACACTTTTACCATCTTCACTTAATCTTGCTCCTTGTCCTTCAACATTAATATGTCCACCTTCACTAATTAAATTATCAGCTTGCGGTATTGGATCTTCAGCTTTAACATAGTTAGAAGCATTTCCAGATACTAGAACACTGGCTGAAACTGCCATACAAAGAACTATATTTTTCAAACTCTTTTTCATTAAAATTCCTCCTAATTAAAAATAAAAGATTTTTTTATTTTATAAAATATCACATAAAAAAATGTGAATAATATGCTTAATTGTATCATTAAAAAAATAAAAAGTCAATTAAATTTTACTGTTTTTAGCATATATATAAGCATATATTTAGAAAAAGAAAAGCCTTTAGAAATTTCTAAAGGCTTTATTCTTTAAATAATATTTAATTATTTTCTTTTTTTAGAATTAATTACAATACCCATTGCTCCTGTTAAAACAGTTACTAAGCTTAGTAATGCAGATGAGCTTGCAACACCAGTTTTTGGTAATCTATTACCCTTTCCTGGATCTCCTGGTTTTCCAGGTTTTCCTGGTTCTCCCGGTTTTCCAGGTTTTCCTGGAACTACTGGTTCTTCTTTAAGTTTATAGATATAAGTTACGTGCTTATCTCCTTCAACTACCTTTCCAGTTGTAGAATCTGAAGATTCAAGATGTCCTTCACTATCTACAGAACCAACTGTATAGTTTCCTGCTGGTACTAATACATAAGTTTTACCATCTTTTACAATTTCTTGTGGTCTATTATCTACTACTGTATCATAATCAGAGTCAACTGGTTGTTGATCCATATCTTTTACAGAAGTTTTTAATTCATTTCCTTCTGTATCTTTGTAATGAACATATACATTACCTTTTGGTTGCGCTGGATCTTCTTTAACTTCTTTATAAACATAAGTTATAACTGATTTTGGTTTATCAACTTTTCCTGTTATTGGGTCAGAAGATACAAGATGTCCATTTTCATCAACTTTACCTACTGGATAATCTCCCTTTGGTACAAGCTTATATGTTTTACCATCTTTTTCGATAGTATTTGGTTTTTCACCTTCTTCAGTTGTATCATATGGTGTATCATATGGTGATTTTGGTGTATCTTGTTTTGGATCTTTAAGTTCATTACCATTTTCATCTACATAAGTGATAACAACTTCGCCTTCTTTTGGATCTTCTTTAAGTTTGTAAATATAAGTTACATTCTTATCTTGTTCAGCTACTTTTCCAATTATTGGATCTGATGATTCCAGATGTCCTTCAGCATCAACTTGACCTACTGTGTAGTTTCCTGCTGGTACTAATACATAAGTCTTTCCATCTTTTACGATTTCGTTTGGTCTATTATCTACCTTTGTATCATAATCAGAATCAACTGTTTCTTGGTCCATATCTTTTACAGAAGTTTTTAATTCATTTCCTTCAGTATCTTTGTAATGAACATATACATTTCCAACTTTAAGTTTACGGAAATAATAGTTTACATCAGTTGATCCGTTTGGTGGAGTTGGTACTGAGTAGTTGTTTGAGAATGAAGTAAAGCCTTTCAATCCTATATAAGTAAAACTTCCATCTGGTTGAGTTACTTTAGTTTTTGCTACAATAGCAGTAGTCTTACCAGCAATTACATTCTCTCCGTTATTACCTTTACCAGCTGCTGTAAGTGCAACATCTGGACCCTTTGTAAATGGCTTATCATATTGTCTTGGTTGCTTATCTTCATCAGCTATATAAGTAACTTTCTCAGTCTTTGAAAACCATCCAGTTATAACAAGAGATCTGCTATCTTTAGTTTCAGTAACATCAATATAATAGTCCCCATTTTTACTGTCTATTCTAGTTACTTTACTTTCTTGTGCTGTCCATATTTCTCCCGGAGCGTTTACTTTAGTTGTATATAATAAAGTGTATTTTGAAACATCAGTTGATCCAACATCATCTCCATTGAAATTGTCAACTTCTGACGGATCAAGTGCATAAAATTTAGTTATTGTTGAACCTTTTGAATCTACAGTCTCTGAAATACGTTTAACATAGTAATGGTTAGCTCCACCTTTAAGTTCAACTAATTTTTGACCTACAACATGTCTAACAAGACCTGTTTTTGGTTGATTATTGTCAGTTGTAGCTTCTATTCTTTCATATTTTTTAATATCTCTATTATCTGATGCTACATATTGTTGACCTGCAATACCTTCTTGAACGTATTTAGCTAGAACTTTTTCATTACCTGTTGGTTTATAAGGTTGTCCTTCAGTGTATTTTGACTCATCAATTTCTCTGTAGTATGTTGTTTGTTCAGGTTTTTTAAATGGTACTGTAGTTTGAACATTTGGTTTGTCTTCATTTTCGTTTCCTGGAAGTTCAGTATCACGAACTTGAAGTGTTTCATACTCAAGATTTGCATGTACTAATGAGAATGTTAAAGTACCAGGAGTTGGTCCATTTGCAGGTACATAAGTCAATGTATTTGTTACATCAGCAGCGTTATTTGTAATGTAGCTTGGTAATTGAATATCGCTATCTCCAGCATTAAGTTCTCTAGTATAAACTTCAGCACCTGTTGATTTTTTAACTATACGTAAGTATACTTTTGGATTATCTCCAGGATTACCTGTGATAGCATCTCTATCTACAGAAAGAGTTGCATAGTAATCAAAATTTGTTTTAGTTCCTGTATTAGGATCTGTTCTAAGGAATTGCCAAACTCCAAATGTGTAACGACTAGCATTTGGGTCTAATGCATAACCCGCTTTGTTGAACGGAGCATCTGCAATTGACGCATTATTTGGATCTGTAATTACAGGTGTTGTTGTTACGTTCTCGTCAGCTTTAACTGTATCTATCACGTTAAAATATTTAACGGTATTTCCTGAAACTAGAACACTTGTAGATAAAGCCATACAAAGAACGATCTTTTTTAAATTCTTGTTCATTAAATTCCTCCTTTTTTAAAATTTTCCTTGAATTTATTTAATTATTATTCAAAATTAAAAATTTCTCTAAATAATCACTTTAAATTGTATCATTTTGTCTTGTAAAAGTCAAATATTTTTATAGCTTTTAGTCATAAAATTTTTTATTAATAGCAATTTTTTTACCAAAAACCATAAATAAATCATTTTTTTAACAAAAAATGTCGATATTTTTTATTATATCGACATTTTATCCTCTTATAAAGCTGTAATTGCGGCGATTGTTCCAAAAACAACTCCTGGTACATTGGCAACAATAATTGGCCAATCTTTTTTCTTTTGAAAAAATCCATAACTGCACCATAAAATACAGTTAATTGCAGCAACCATAGGTTGTAAAAATCCACTCTTATTACCATTTAAATTGTTAATAATTTGTGGAAAATAAGAAATATACATTAACATTGCCGTACATGTTGCTATCCATCCTAAAATTTTAAGAGTTTTTTGATTCATAAATTTCCCTTCTTTCTATATAAATACTAAATTTAATACGATTTTAATTATACCATTTTTTTTATTTATAACAACTGTTTTTATATAGAAATTTAATTTTATTCAAAAATATATTTTTTAAACCAATTATCCAAAAAATTCATTTGTTCTTCAGTATGAAAATAATGCTCTCCATTTTTCATAATAGTAAGTCTTGAATTAGTCTTATCAACAAAATTCGTCATTGTTTCTAAAGAAGTTATATTATCATTTTCTGCATAGAGAATATCTGTTGGCACATTCCAAACTAATGGATTATCCCTAACATAGCTAAGATATTCCCAAGATAAAGTCTCTCCAAAAGATGTTGCAATCTCTTTTTTATTATATAATTCTTCCTCTGAAACATTAGTCAAATTCATCATATTTAAAATTAGTTTTTCCATATCGACAATGGGCGAAATAAACATAGCTTTCTTAATTTTCTTATCCGATAAGGACAGCATAGAATAATAAGCACCCAAACTATTTGCTATTAGGTAGATATCATCACAATTACGAGTTATAGTATCGAAAAAAATTGAAAATTCTATCTTGGCATCCCAAGGAAATTCAGATTTGTAATCAAAGCCAATAATTTTATATTCATCATTAAAAAATTTTTTATAATATTCTACTTCTTTAGAATTTCCGCCTTTTCCATGTATGTATATAACTACGTTTTTCATTATATCACCTCAATTTCTATTTTTTATAAAATTCGGGATTAAATACAATTGTTCCATATTTTAATTTAGGTAATTTAATTATCTCATCATATAATTCATTAACCTCTTTAGACGGCTTTATAGATAAATGCTCTATATTTTCAAGACTCAAAAGTGGAGTATAATCTTTACTTTTTACAACACTTGTAAAAAATCTAAAAAATCTTAATTGCTTCATATCTTTCAAAAAATCAATAGAATCTATATGAATGTTTTTCGGAGCGAAGGCATCTCCCTCAATAGTAAGACTTTCCAATTTTTTTAGATTTGTAAGTGGAGTATAGTCAAGAATTTTTTGAAAATTTTCAACAGTTAAAGCTACTAAATTTTCTAACTTCGAAATTGGTTCAATACTTCCAACACTTGAACCTGAACCTAAATGAAGAAATTCAAGATTAACAAGATTTGAAATCTTTGATATATCTGGATAAACTCCCCATTTAATATATAATTTTTTAAGATTTTTTTGAGAGCATACCGCATCAAAAAGTCCTTGTGGCATTCTTGTACAAAATGTAAGTTCTGTAAAAGCCGTTGGATTTTTAATTAAAAAATCACACCATTCATTTACAACATTTTTTCTTGCCTTTGCAGTTTTGTACTTTGAATTAGAACTATCATCTAACTGAGTACAATTTATTATAATTGCACTTTCACCATTATATTCAGAAACCTCAACAATACTTCTAGGTCTATTTTCATTTTTGAAATAATAATCATAACCGTATATTAATTGTTTTTCATTTAAAACCATTTTTTACTCCTTTCTGTTTAAGAAGATTATATCTAAATTTTCATTGTAAATACTTTATTCTGATTATATCATAAGAATATATTTCATTCAATTTAAGTTGATATGCTTGTGGCTTATAAGATTTACATATTTTATGTATCTTCGATACATTTACTTTTGCTAAAGCAAAAGTGTGAGATCTTCTCAGTCGATTGTACTCAAATCAAAGATTTGAACAATCTTTGCGTCAGACCTACTTTTGCTTGTAAACAAGCAAAGTTAGGGCTAGATTGACTTCACTTCGCTATGCTACGTTTCGCTCAAGATGACGTATAAAGGAAGTACATTTGTTTAATAGATAGACGTGAACAGTAAATTAACTTCAAGTATTATTATTAGAAATTCTATAAAAATAAAAAGTTTCACGTCAATCTCATTTCCACAACAAAAAAAGACGATTTCTATCGTCTTTATACTTATACTCTCTACCAACGTTTCATATTTTTTTCAAATTTTGTCGTATATGCTTCTTTTAGTTCCTCAGCATCTATTCCATAGCAAAGAAGAACATCATTGTAATACATGAGAACATCTGCCATTTCTTCTACTAAATGTTTACGAAGTTCTTTGTCTTTAAGAGATTTTTCATCTCCATTCTTTTTTATTATATCTATAACTTCTCCAATTTCACCAATCATCCATAGTAGTTTATTCTTGCCAACTTCTGGACAGATTTTTTCCCATTTATCCTTATACTTATCTTGTAATATTCTTTGCATTTCAAGCATTTCATTTATATTAAAATCACTCATTCTACACCAACTTTCTAATTATTTTTTAAAAAACGAACTAGGAATAAGATTAAAAATAAATATTATAAGAACATAAATCAATATTCTTCTATAATCCGTTGATGCTACTTCAAAAAACGCTTCCCAACTTGTATTAGTAAAGTAACTATCATATTTTATAACATCGTAAATAAATTTAGTTAAGCATAATATCGCTATTAAATAACTTATAAGTTTATAAAATATGAAACTCCTATTTTGAATTTCCATAATTCGACCAATTATCGTGAAAATTACTCCTCCAATTGCTATTATTAATAACATAAAGCCTCCTATAAAATATATTATTTAAACTTTTTAGCATTTCATTTCCTATATATTTTACATTATATATACTTTTATTTCAACATAAATTTTTACATAAAAAAACAGCCGATTTCTCGGCTGTATTATAAATTATTTAATTATATTCTTACTAAATTCAATTTCAGAATTTTTAAAAAATTTTATCTTTCTAATTCTTTTTTCAACCTTTTTAGTTTAATTAAACAATGAACAAAAGCAAATAAGTATATCAAAAATAAAATTAGCAAAAATACTCCAGAATATATATCTACAGTTCTATGAGTATCATTAGCAAGTCTTAAACCATTTACACCTATAGCGATAAAGAAAAAAGTTAATGAAGGAAGCATTCTAGTTTTAAAAATATGATTAATCATATTTAGTTTAGATTCAGAATCAGAAAAAATCTCTTTTTCAGCTTCTGAATCATCATTAATATTTATTTTTCTAAAGTAATTCCAACCAAAACAGGAACCAATATATTCCCAACTATAGTCCTTATACATTTGTACATAATCTTCTGTTACTTTTTCATTTTTAAAATCTAATCTATAATTTGAGTCTTCTTTCTTACATTCTTCAAAAATGAAGAAACAAAGAAATCTAGACTTAACCAACTTCCAGCCATTTCTATGATTTTCCTCTAGCCATTTTTCTATTTCAACATAATCACCAATTGTAAAAAATCTTATTTTAGTTTTTCTTCTAGCCATAATATTCATCTCCAATGCTATTTTTATACAATCTTTTTATTCTATCTAATTCTAAATTTAATATTTCTCTACCTATTTCAGTTATTAAATAAATTTTTCTTTTATCTTCTTCTCTAACGAAAGTGATAAGTCCGTCTTTTTCCATTTTTGACAAAGTTCCATACATTGTTCCCGGACTTATATTTATTTCATTTTGAGTCATTTTTTTGACTTCCTGCCCTATACCATATCCATGATTAGGAACTTGTAAACTAAACAGAATATAAAAGGCAGTTTCTGACATAGGCGCATATATTTTCTTTAATTTTAAATCCATATTTGACTCCTTATATCAAATTATTATGTATCGTATCTCGATGTATCTATAATATATCACACCTCGATATATCTGTCAACATTTTTTTAATTTTTTCTTAAATTATCCCATAAAAAAACAGCCGATTTCTCGGCTGTATTATAAACTATTTTATTGATGCTTCAAATATACTTTGAATTGAGCTGTCTAACATTTTGTCAAATTCTTCCTGAGTTTGATTTACATTAAGTCCTTCTGATAAAGCTCTTGAGAAACTTGCGATAACTCCATGGTTTTTAGCAAGAAGTTCATTTGACTCTTCTCTTGAATATCCACCTGAAAGAGCAACAACTCTAATAACTCTCTTATGGTCAACTAATTCTTTGTAGAAATTAGGAACAGTTGGTAATGTAAGTTTTAACATCACTTCTTGTCCTTCTTCTAATTTATCAAGTTCTTTTAAAATCTCTCTTTTTAAAATTTCTTCACATTTTTCTTTTTCATCTGAATTTATATCAACTTCAGGTTCAACTATTGGAACAAGTCCACCAGCAATTATTTGTTTTGCAAAGTCAAATTGTTGAGCTACAACTTCTTTGATAGCTTCTTCATTTGCTTTTTTAATTACTGAACGCATTTTTGTTCCAAAAACTCCATATTCAACGCCTTTTTTTACTATTTCAGCTAAATTTGGAATTTCTTTCATAAGTTGAACACCATCTTTTTCTTCTGCTAAGCCTTTGTCAACTTTTAAAAATGAAACTATTCCTTTTTCATTCCATAAATAGTCCGGAGTGAATTTACCGTTAACTTTTCTTTCCATTGTCATTTCAAATAGAATTGCTCCTAATATACGTTCTTTATTAAACGCCTTTGAAGTAACAATTCTTGAACGCATTTCGTGAATTAAATCGAACATTTCAGCTTCATTTGAATAAGCATCTTCGTTTATACCATATAATCTAAGCGCTTTTGGTGTACTTCCACCACTTTGATCTAAAGCTGCTATAAAACCTTCATCGTTTTTGATTCTGTTAAATTTTTGTAAATCCATATTTTCGCTCCTTAAAAATTATTAAGTAAATTTTACTCTAAGTATATTTTAACATATTTTCAGTTATAAATCTATTTATATTTGATTTTATGAATAAGTATTATTAAAACTAAAACAAATGAAATGCTGTTTGCAAAAATCAGTGGAAAATCTTTTATCATTAATCCGTGAACTAACCAAAGAAAAATTCCTGTTGTTTGCATAATACACATTATCAAAGAAAGAGATTGTGTATTTTTATCTTTTATTATCTTTATTACTTGCGGTGCAAATGCGAAAGTTGTAAAGCAAGCTGCAATTATTCCTATCATATATCCTCCTAATCTTCATTTAATGATTTTATCACAATTTGACCATAAAAAACAACTTGACAAAAGATTTTATTTATTATAGTATAGACTAAATAGCTAATTAGGAGGTAAATATGGAATTTAAGACACTTTTTCCTGAATTTGAATCATTCGATAAAGGACATTTAAAGGTTGATGATATTCACGAAGTTTATTATGAACAATCCGGAAATCCAAATGGAGCACCTGTTGTTTTTGTTCACGGCGGACCAGGTTGTGGATGTGGCGACAAATCTAAAAGATTTTTAGATCCATCTTTTTATAGAATTATAACAATTGACCAAAGAGGTTGCGGTAAAAGTAAACCATTTTTGGAATTAAAAGACAATAATACACAAAATCTTGCAAAGGATATGGAAAAGATAAGAGAACATTTAAAGATTGATAAATGGCTTGTTTATGGTGGTTCTTGGGGAACTACACTTTCCTTATACTATGCAGAAAATTATCCACAAAGCGTTGTAGGTTTAATTTTAAGAGGAATTTTCTTAGGAAGAGATGAAGATGTTAAGTGGTTATATCAAGGTGGAGCAGGAATGTTCTTCCCTGAAGCTTTTGAAATCTTTAAATCTCCTTTTAACGAAGAAGAAAGAAAAGATTATATTAAAAGTTACTATAAATACTTAACTTCAGACGATTACGAAACAAAGAAAAAATACGGAAAATCTTTTAGTGCATTTGAAAATTCAGTTGTTGCTCTTGAACCGAGAGTTATTTCAGAAGAAATCACTGATGAAGATATTTCAATGGCGATTATGGAATGCCATTACTTTGTAAATAATTGTTTCTTTGAAGAAAATTACATTTTAAATAATGTTGATAAGATTAAGGATATTCCTACAATAATTGTTCATGGCAGATATGATGTAGATTGCAGACCTGTTGGAGCTTATTTATTGCATGAAAAACTAAATAATTCAAAATTGATTTTCCCTATTTCAGGTCACACTTCTTTCGATCCTGCAATGACTCACGAGCTTATTTTAGCACAAGAGGAATTTAAGAAACTTTTTTAGATTCTTCTAAATAAAGGAGGTTACTATGGAAGCAAAAAAATTTCCAAAAATAGTTTTTATACTATCTTTGATTTCATTTTTAATTACCATATTACTATATTCTGTAAGTTATCTTACAGATTATGCTAATGATATAGAGGGAATATATTTTTTAGTACTATATGTATCAACTCTTATTTTACTTGGGTTTTCAATGTATTTTACAAGAAAATCAAGTAAAATTTACTCTATAATATCTGTAATTTTTTTCTTAATTACATTTAATATTAAAAGTATTATGATTTTTATATTGATTTTATTAAATTTAAATTAAAATAATTTAGTAAAAATATTATAACAATAACAGAGTTATATTTATAATGTATTTTATATTGGTTTCTGGAGGTTTAATATGAAAAAAGAAAATTTATCAATAATACTATTTTTAATTGGTACTATAGTGGAATCAGTTTTACTCCTATATGTAAAATCCTTTGAAACAGGACAAGGAATTCATCTGCCAGATTATATTTTGTATTTAGGATTCTTTTTCCCACAGATAGTTGGAGCAGAAGGAGCTTACTTTTCAAGATATTCAAAAAAAGTAGGATTGTGGTTACTTTTAAATCTAGGTTTAATCATTTCAACTTTATACTTTTTTAAAGCATTTCTTGAAGTAGTTGACTAGGAGAAAATATGCTAAAAAACGATTATATAATGAGAAAAATTGAAGAATGGATAAGTATGATTTTAGAATTTGTCTTTAAAATCGACAAAAATTCTTCACCAGAAAAACTGTTGAAACTAGAAGCAAGTAAGGAAATTTTAAAAGATTTAAAATCAAAAATTGATGCTGGTAATATAAATGAAGCAGAAGATGCTTTATTTAACCTAATAAAATTCAAAACTCAAGATAGTTTATTAATAGGACTTTTATTTTATTCACATCTAAATGAAAAGAGTTCAAAATTCTTAAACGAACATGATTTTGATAGAGAAGAGATAAAAACAGGCATAAAAGACTTGCTTAACGAATGTAATATGAATAGTTTATCAGACTTAATTTAAAAAACTGACTTTTTAGTCAGTTTTTTTATTGTGAAACAACAAGGTTCCCGGATACCCACTCGATGCGAAGCATTGTGCAAGGGTGTGGTTCTTCTTAATTTTACTATTTAACTAGCAATTAGTAATTATTTATGTTAATATTATTATATTAACAAAAAAGGAGAGTTATATGTTTAATCCAATTAAATATGAAGGAAACTTAGGAGAACAATACTCCTATTTAATAAAAGATCTTTACGAATTATGTAATAACGAAGAAAATACAATAGCAAATTTATCAAATGCATCTGCCCTATTAAATTTCTTTTTAGAAAAAATCAATTGGGTAGGATTTTATATACTAGATGAAAAGACAGATACTCTTGTTCTAGGACCTTTTCAAGGACTTCCAGCCTGTGTTAGAATTCAAAATGGAAAAGGTGTTTGTGGAACGAGCGCAAGTCTTAAAAAGACATTGAATATCGAAAATGTTCATAATTTTGAAGGTCATATCGCTTGTGATAGCAAGAGTAATTCAGAAATTGTAATTCCAATATTTAAAGACAATAAATTATTTGGTGTGTTGGATATTGATTCACCAATTTTTAACAGATTTTCAAATGAAGAACAAATATTCTTAGAAGCATTTGTTAAACAACTAGAAAATCACATTTAAGGAGGCACTATGAAAAGACTATTTAAATTTTTTCTATTCGTAGGTTTTTGCTTAATCATCCTTATTCAGTCACTAATTTTCGGTTCACAAAAAAACGATATGGATACTTATGAAAATTATGTTCTAGTTCTTGGAGCAAAGGCAAATAATGGAAATCTTTCAAAAACTTTAATAAATAGACTAGATACAACAATCGAATACTTAAACAAACACAAAACAGCAAAGGCTGTTCTTTGTGGAGGAAAAGAAAATAACAACGAGCTTTCTCAAGCTGAATATATGCAAAAATACTTAATTGAAAAAGGAATTGATAAAGATAGATTAATCCTTGAAACAAAAAGCAAAAACACTTTTGAAAACATAAAGTTTGCATTAGAAAAACTTGATAAAAAACCTTCAGAAATTATGGTAATTTCATCAAGTTATCATTTATTTAGAGCAAAACTTATACTTTATAGATTTGGAGTTTTAGCAAAAACTGTTCCTGCAAAAACACCAACAGGAGCTTTTATTTCATCATATTTCAGAGAAACTTTTGCAGTTGTAAAAACATATCTCAAAGATAAACCAACAACAATGGATATAATAAACTTACACCAAAAAAACAAATAATTACGATTAAAATATTAAATTACCAATGATTTAAACAAAAAAATTTAGGGAGGAATTTTAAATTCCTCCCTAAATTTAATATTTTAGTTTCCTAGATTATCTTCCAACTAGCAAAGTACGTAAAACAAAATTTGTACAATCATAATTCCCACTTATTGACGAAAAATCATAGTAAGGAACATATGAACTACTACTTGACGGATATATCCTATCATAATTGTTTCTTGCCCAGTTTGCTATAGACTGTCTATCAAAAGAAGTATTAATACCAAATGTTTCAATATCATTTTTAACATCATATTTATATTCCTTCAAATCTTCTTCTTTCGATTTTTTAGCTTCCTCTATTTCATTTTTAGAAACTTCAAAATTATCCATAAGCCATTTATCTACATTTTCCTTTTTAGATAACATATCATAATATTTGATTTCATCAACATCTGAATAAAGAGATTGAGAACATCTTGTTATTAATATATTTCCTTGTTTATCTTTCGAAACAGTAATTTCAAGCACTATAGATTCTTCGCTTTCAACATCTGAGTTCATATAGAAGAATCTAGTTATAACTTGTAAACTGAAACTTAATGTATTTCCTTTTTTTACCCATTTTTCAATATCAACAGGTTTAACAATTACATTATATTTAGAATAAGATATATCTAATTCCTTATTTTTATAATTCTTATACATAATTTTATAATTAATTAATTTTAAGACATCTTTTGAAAAATATGAATCCAAAGCATTATTTTCTCCTAAATCTCTATTTTTATAATATTGAATTACCGCTTTTTTTGCAAATTCTATATCTTCAGAATTCAATTTTTCTTTTTCTGTTGTATTTTCGAAAGCATGCGTTTTAATTGGCATTAAAACAAACAGCGACAAAAAACTAAACAGTAAAAATTTATTTATTTTCAAAATAACCTCCTTAAAATAAACCCAATTAACAATAATCTTTTACATATATATTCTATCATAAATTATTTCGTGTTGTCAAGCGGTATTTAATTAATGTGGTTAAATAATGATTTAAACAAAAAATTTTAAAAAAGTGTTGACAAATCAAAATAAAAGGTATATAATATGTAAGTAATCGTAACGGGGTGTAGCGCAGTTTGGTAGCGCACGTGGTTTGGGACCATGGGGCCGGGAGTTCGAATCTTCTCACCCCGACCAATTCCTATGAGTTTTGCTCATAGGAATTTTTTTTATACATTTTTTTAATTTTGTTTCAAATGCAACAGATTTTCATTATAGATTAGATTATAATATTATTACAATAAAAATAATAAATAAAATATAAAGGAGAATTAAAAAATGAAATTAGAAAAAAGCACAAAAATTGGTGAATTATTAGAACAACATCCAGAAGTTAAGGACTTTTTAAAGACTTTAAGCCCAGAATATTCAAATCTTGATAACCCAGAATTATTTGCAATGATGAAAGATATTGCAACTCTTGAAATGGTTGCTATTAAAGGTGGATTTGAATACGACGAATTAAAAGAAAAAATAGAAAACTTTATTAATGCTTAAATGCATTTTTACTAAGACAAAAAAAGCAGGGTTTACCCTGTTTTTTTTATTGTTGTAAAAATAAAATCTTTTTATTTATATATTTTATTAATTGAATTATTTCACGTCAAAATACTTTGCAAAGAGATGCTCCCAACACGTCATCTTGAGCGAAACGTAGTGTAGTCAATCTAGCTCTAACTTTTTTTGTAATGCATAGATACTTAAATATCTCACGTCATAGTAACTAGCAAAGAAAAGCTCCTAACACGTCATCTCGACCGTAGTGGAGAGATCTCAACTATTGCTGGTAAGCAATAGTATTTCTGAAAGAAATAAAAATTTCTATGTATCTACGATACATTTACTTTTGCTAAAGCAAAAGTATGAGATTTCTCCGCTCCGTTTCACTTCGGTCGAAATGACGTTTAAGGGGAATAACTTTGATTTGTAGCTAGACGTTAATAGTAGATAAACTTTAAAAATTTTTATAAAATATTATATAAACAATTGAAAAATTATATTAATTTTAAAATTCATACATACCAAAAAAGCAGGGTTTACCCTGCTTTTTAATTATTTATTATTTTTCTGTAAATTTATACATTGCTATTGAACTTGCTATTGGCAAATTGAAGCTGTCTATATCCTCGCTTTGTTCTATGAATACTGAAGTTGTTCCATTTAAGTCAAAGTTTTCAAGTCCATGTGATTCATTTCCAAACATTAATGTAAAAGGCTTTTTGATTTCTACATTTTTTAGAGATACTGAGTCTTTGTTTAAAATGAAAGAATAGATATTATTTTCTTCAAATGAGTTTTTGTATTCTTCGAAAGTCTTAAAGATTTCTACATTCATCTTAAATATTGCTCCCATTGATGCTCTAATAGTTTTTGGATCAAAAACATCGCAACCATCTATTATTGCAATATTTTTAAAGCCAAATCCTAAAGCAGTTCTTAAAATTGTACCTAAATTTCCCTTATCTCTCGGCTCACATAATAGTATGTGATTGTCTTTTTCTATTTTTACGAAATTCTTTTCAAAAACTCCTATTACAAATGTATTTTCTTTGCTTTGAAGTTTATTTACAATTTTATCATTGTAGATTAAATTAATTCCTTTTTTATTACAAATTTCTTCAAGTCTATTTTTATCGTCATATTTTGAATGTACTAAAACTGCAATTGTTTTGTACTTCTTTGACTGTAAAAGCTCGATTGTAGGGAAAGCTCCCATTGTGTATGAAAAATTCAAATCTTTTTTATATTTACAAAATTCCATAATTTACCTTAAATTAATTTTTAAATTATCTTCTCTTTTTATCACGTTTAGGTTTTTCACCTTTTTCGCCTTTTTTATCCTTCTTAAATTTCTTATCTTTTGGTTTTGCAGAAAATTTTGAAGAATCTTCTTTTTTATTTGCAAGTTCAACTAAAACCTTAAAGCCCTTTATATGAGCATTATTTAAGTTATTTACTGCATCTTTAAGTGCGTTTTTATGAATGTTTACAAAGCTGAACTTTTCGAAAATTTCAATATCTCCAATATCTCTTGAATTGATATTTGCATCATTACAAAGCGCTGAGACTATATGTCTTTGAGAAACTCCCTTTCTTGAACCTATATTGATATAAATTCTTCCAGAGTTCTTTTCAGTAACATTAGACTTTCCACCCTTATTTGAAATTGAAGTCTTATCATTTCCTTTTTTCTTATTATTTTTCTTAATATCGACATCCATAAGCTCTTCATGATTGTTAAGCTTATTATTTTCATTATAATGTTTTAAAAGACAAGCTGCAATATCAATCGGAGAATAATCTTCACTCATTAAAATATTTATAAGATTTAACTCTTTTGTATGCTCATTCTTATTGATTTCTTCCTTTATTTCTTCTATAAATCTTTCTTCATGTCTTTTTATTAAGTCTTTAAGAGTTGGCATATCTCTTTTTTCTATTTTTGTCTTTGTATATTTTTGGATTTGTGATAAAGTATTCATTTCTCTTGGAGAAACAAAACTTATAGCTGTTCCTTCTCTACCAGCTCTTGCAGTTCTACCTATTCTGTGAACATAATATTCAACATCTTGAGGCATATCATAATTTATAACTAAATCTACGTCATCAACATCAATACCACGAGCAGCAACATCTGTTGCAACTAAGATATCAATTGTTGAATTTCTAAACTTATTCATTACTCCATCTCTTTGAATTTGTTTTAAGTCTCCATGAAGTCCATCTGCAAAATATCCACGAGATTGAAGTCCTGCTGTTAGTTCATCAACCATTTTTTTAGTATTACAAAAAACTACAGTAAGTTTTGGATTTTGAACATCTAGAATACGAGATAAAATTTCAAGTTTCATATTGTGTTTAAGTGCAAAATAGTATTGAGTTACCTTTGGAACTGTTAATTCCTTTGGCACAACTTTAATAAGTCTTGGCTCACTTTGGTATCTTGCAGCAAAATCCATCATTTCTTGATCCATTGTAGCTGAGAAGAAAGTTGTTTGTCTTTCGTAAGGTAAAAATCCTATAATTTTTTCAATATCTTCTCTAAAGCCCATGTCAAACATTTCATCAGCTTCATCTAGTACAAAAGTTCTAATATTTTCTGTTTTTAAAGTTTTTCTCTTGATGTGGTCTATAACACGTCCTGGAGTTCCAACAACAACTTGTACTCCCATTTTCAAAGAACGAATTTGTCTTTCTATTGGTTGTCCACCATAAATTGGAATAACTGAAACTCCCTTATATTTTGCAAGTTTTGAAATTTCTTCTGCAACTTGGATTGACAATTCTCTTGTTGGACAAAGAACCATAGCTTGAGTTGTCTTATTATTTCTATCTACTTTTTCTACTATTGGAATACCAAAAGACGCAGTCTTTCCTGTTCCTGTTTGTGCTTGACCGATAATGTCTTCATCATTTAACATAGTCGGTATTGCTTGTTTTTGAATTGGAGAAGGTTCTTCAAATCCCATTTCAACGATGGCTTTTAAAACTTCCTTCGACAAATTAAAATCACTAAAATTTTCTATCATATTTTTTCCTTTCTTTCTTTCGTGAACCTTAACGTTAGTTCCGAAAGAAAAAGACAAAAACAAACTACACATTAAACATCACGACATATTAAGAGCATAAAATTAGGAGTATAATTACTCCTTGATTGCTCAAGTGTATATTATACCATAAAAAGATATCTATTTTCAAGTTATATCCGGAATTTATTAGACTTATCCACAAAAATTGTGGATAAATAGAGGATAATTTAAACGTTAATTACACAAACAAAAAAGGCTATGAATTATTCATAGCCTTTTTTGCATTTATTTATTTATTTTTACGGAGGATTTATAAAAAAATCTCTACTAGTATGCTATTTAATCTTCGTCATTACCGTTATTATCGTTATTTATATCATTACGATTATTTCTGTTACGGTTATAACTTTTATTATTACTGTTAGTCTTATTTTCAACATTATTTAAGTTAAATTCTGTGAAAGTAACTTCTAATGTTGTAGATTTCCCATCTCTATAAACTTCAATCTTTACTTTATCTCCTATTTTGTAATTCAATAAAGCTGTTTTTAAAGTAGAATTCGATGTAACCTTTGAGTCACCAACTTTTGTAATAATATCTTTTGATTGTAATCCTGCTTTGTCAGCAGGTGAACCGGATAACACTTCATGAACATAAACTCCTGAGTCAACTGGTAGTTTTTCTTGTCCTAAAACATTATATTTTGTAACATCTATTCCTTGAACTCCTAAAACAACACTTTCAAACTTACCATTTTGAATAATTTGTTCTAAAATAGGTTTTGCAAGGTTTATAGGTATTGAAAATCCGATTCCATCACTGTTACCAGCTTTTGCTGTATTTATTCCGATAAGTTGACCTTGATCATTGAATAATCCACCACCACTATTTCCTGGATTTATTGCGGCATCTGTTTGGAATAAACCTTCCATTGTAGAACCGTCTTGTAATGTAATTACTCTATCTTTTCCTGAAATATATCCAGATGTTAAAGTTGATTTTAAATTTATACCAAGCGGATTACCGATTGCTATTGCTTTATCACCAATTGAAACTTGTGAACTATCTCCAAATTCAACAGCTTTTAAATCAAGTCCTTTCGGATCTATTTTAATAACTGCTAAGTCTAAAGTCTTATCACTCCATAATACCTTAGCTTCTTTTTTTGTACCGTCACTTAAAATTACTGTTACGGATGTTGTTTTTGAAGGGTCAACAACGTGATTATTCGTTAAAATATAGCCTTCTGAACTCACGATTACCCCAGAACCAAGTCCACTTGTTTGTTTTTGATTAGAAAACATATCTTCAGAAACTCCAACAGTTGTAATTCCAACTACGGAACTCATTGCTTTTTCTGCAACTGCTTTTTCTACTGTTGTACTTCCGGAATTATTTACAGTTGTTTTATTTGCATTCTTATCAGTCGGAGACTGATTAAGACTTGACTTTTCAGATTTATTACCATTTAGGTATAAACCTGTTCCACCAATACTTATTGAACTAGCTAGAATAATAGCTAATACATATTTTGCAAGTGATTTTACTCTACCTTGCTTCTTTCTCTTTTCAAATTCTTTTTGAACAAGTCTATCAACATAAGCTTCAAAATTTTTATTATTTGTTTCTGTGTTTCCTAAATAGTCTTCATCAACTATGTCATTTATTTCTTCTTCAGTAAAAAGTTTTTGTGTTTCATTTATTTCGTTTTGAATATTTTCATTTTCATTGAAATTATTTCTATTATCATTCATATTATCACCTCATTTTTAAGATTTTTTATTATCTTGGTTATATTATAAAACATTAACCTTAAAACAAACTTAAAGAAAAAACTTTTTTTAAAAAATTTTTTAAATTTTTAAAATATCTACTTTTTGTTGAAATTTAGTGATTTATGAATAATTTTCAAATACATTATCCCTTTTACTGACTATATTATATAATCTGAAACTTAAATGAACTTAAAAAAAAGAAGAATTTTTGGTTGTATAATATTTAGTGTTGGTGAGAGAAAAAATTCTCTCCCAACGCTAAATTTTTTGCAAAAAAGAAGAATACACATCAAATCTCATGTATAATTTAAATCACGACAATAAACTTTCTAATTCTAGAGAATACAGGGAAAATTCTTCAAGCCCATATGCCTTATGGCAGAAGGGTACAGGTAGTTGTACAGCCTTTACCTACTATAGTGACCTCGCAGCCATGCTTGTGAGGATACCAAGTTTTGCAGTATTGAGTATGGACAATAAGGTAGACTATCACACAGAGAATATATTTTTAGACGATGATGGCCAGGCCCACCAGATAAATACTACCGGACATGACTATTATTACATAAGTGATTACAAGTATACAAAAGATAGAGACTTTTATCCAAAGAGGTTGGCCGCTATAAAGGCTGATTTTTATAAGTAACAAACTAGGGCTATGCTTTAAGCATAGCCCTTATTGTAGGAATAAAGAACCACCAGTTAGGCTGGTGGTTTTATTTTGCTATTTAGTTAAATATGACAAGTTTAGTCTTGGCTAGGGTAGGCATAAAAAATAATCCTGTACGGTGCATCTCCTAGGTATCCAAAAGGATAGCAGGTGCAGACTATTAAAACCTCCTCGTCATAATTTTTGATGATGCTCTTATCATCCCTAGGCACTATCTTAATATTCTTGACTGTATACTTGTAGTTGCCTTTTGAGTTTTTAAAATAAAAGCTATCACCCTTTTGTATCTTATTGAAATTCGTAAATACTGTATTCCTATGACCTGCCAAGAATATCATGTTATTTTCTCTAGGCATATAGGAACTAGATAGGTGACCTACACCCTTGTCTAGGCTATCAGAATCTGTTCCTTCAATGATAGGTATTTCCCTATCTAGTCTTGGTATATTGAGTATTCCAATAACATCTCCAACCTTTACTTCTTCCTTAACATCTTCACTGTCTGCCTTGTCATTATTTTTTTCTTTAGCTTGAGCCTTGCTTTCCTTTTCTATTTTAGTTTTGGCAAGCTTCAAGTAATGATTTTGAGCAACCTCCATCTTATATAGGTTAACCCCTACATAGATAATGACTGCTAAGCCTAGAATCATTAGTATTTTACTTATTTTTGATCTCATTATTTATCCTGTTTTTTCTTACGTGATAGAACAAAGCCTAGAGCTAACGATAAAACCCCACCTGCCCCTAATGACCAAATGCTTGAGTTTGTGTCTGGTAAGCTATTTTCAGAAACCTTAGTTATCTTGTAAGTATCCTGTGGTTTGCTAGGTACATACTTGTTTGGTACTGGCTTACTTGGCACTGGATTTTTAGGTTCCTCTGGCTTGTTTGGAACAGGAGTATTTGGAAGTTCACAAGTACCACACTTTATATCATGAGAAATCTTAGTAGTTGGTAGCTTGATATACTTTTCGTCTAATCTCCAGTTACCTGAAACATTAATGCTTGCTTCCTTTATATCATTGCTAAAGTCCTGAGGAGTAGCAAACTTTTTATGAACTGTAAATGAAAGGGCAGTTCTAGCTGGAATGTCTCCAACATCAATCGTTAGTTTGTCTCCATCTATCTGGATCTTTGACTTGTACGTATCCTTGTTTACTACATTTAGGTCTGAATAGAACTTCTTACCAGTTACTGCTGGATAGTACCTATTTACAAGCCAATCAGTTGTATCCTCTATTGTAAAGTTATCCTTTAATTCGTAAGGTAGCTTTACAGTGATTTTACCATTCTTGATAGCATAGTCAGTCGCAAATACGAATCTCCAATGCTGCTGCTTTGTGCTTTCATTTGGTCCATCTTGCCAGTGTTGAACTTCAAGGTTACCTGGTCCTGATAGCTTTTCAGCGGCCTTCTTTTCAGTTTCAGTAGTGATACTGTGGTTATTTTCATTTATAATTTTTTCTGTATATCCATTGTTTGAATAATCTTTTAGGCGAGTATCTATTTTTGCAGATGCATTTAGGTTTACCTTGTCATTTATTTTCTTTTCAACTGTTATGATATCACAAGCACCGTCTTTGCCCTGCTTTACGATACTAATATCTTCCCCAACTATGTATCCATTCTTAGTTGGAGTACCATCCTCGTTGTAGAAGACATTCTGACGTGACTTATAGTCCTTTTCGTCTATTGTATTTTCCTTAGTTTCGTTGATCTTATATTTGTAAGTTGTACTGTTTCCAGGTAGGACTAGATTATCAAAGTTCCATTTTCCCTTCATTTCAGCAGTGGCCTTAGTATCCTTTATGGCATTGTTGAATTCTTCATTTGTATCAAACGTCCTGTGGAACTGTAGGCTCCCTGCAGTCCTTGCTTCTAGCTTACCAAGATTAAAGATTATCTTATTAGCTTCTATTACATAGTCTGGTATTACGTTAGGGTCTATTGTATCATAGCCCGATTCATTTCTATAATATCTTTCTGTTAACCACTTACTTGCATTAGATATCTTAAGCTTACCATTAGTTATAAGTGTATTTAAATCCCCATATGGAAGACCAACCTCTAGCTTGGCATCATCTATCTTATAATCAGTGGCAAAGTTAACCCTGATATTTTCCTGATTAGCTGTCTTGTTAGTCCAGTAGTTAAACTCCATATCACCAGCTCCATAGAACTTCTCGTAGTCAGGATTTGTATGGTCATGGGCCTTGTTGTAAGGGCTCTTTGTCTTTTCCTTGTTTAATTCACTTTCTGTTCCGTCACTTGCTTCCATCTTTGCCTTTAGGTTGACACTATTTTCCTCTTTAGTTGTGGTAACTGTGTCTGTACAGGCATCATCATAGTTTTCAACTGACTTACTTTCTGGTTTATTTTCCTTACCAGCAAGTTCATTTTCGCTGCCTCCATTTGTAGTTTCCCCTGTATTATTTGTAGCAGGGGTACTGATGCTAGTGTTTGCCGAAGTTGGTGGGCTGATGGCTTCATCCGCGAGTAAAACATTTTGCGGAGAGCTTAGGGCACATGCTAGTGTGACCGATGCTATTAAAACTTTCTTCATTCTTTAAATCCTCCTAAATTCTTACTTTATAAAATTCAAATCTTCTTCACCTATAGGTACTTGTCCTTGATGAAGTGTGTTATACCAATGCGTATAACACTTAATATAAATATCTAAATGATAAACAATTACGCAAAATATCAATTTTTTTGGTTAATTTTGTACAATTGTTTATTACCTGTATTATATTTACAATTGTTTATTACCCGTATTACATAAAATAAAACATCAATACATTGATTTTTACCGGGAAGACTAAATTTAAAAATATTAGAAAAAGGAAGGGAGATTTAAATAGGAAATATTTTTACAAGAATATGCACTTTAAAAATATGACTATACGAATGCTATGGTGGAGAGTAAAAACAACAAGATAAAGGTAATTAAAAGAGTGTCCTACGGATATAGGAGTTTTAGGAATTTTAAGGTAAGGATAATGCTAATGGAAAGGTATAAAATACAAAAGGGCAACATCCATAGTTATCCGTTTGCTATGGATGTTGCCACATAATTTAATAGATTTTGTTGATTTAAATTATCACCAACGTTATTTGACATAGAGGAGATTTTTTCTCCTCTTTAAAAATTTTTGATAATATTATGAAAAATGATTATTCAACTAGATAATTCCCATATCTTTTCCAGCTAATTCGAATGCTTTTACAGCTTTATCTAATTCTTCTTTAGTATGAGCTGCAGAAATCATACAACGAATTCTTCCTGTTCCTCTTGGTACAGTTGGGAATACTATTGCTGAACCAAATACTCCGTATTCTCTTAATTTCTTAGAAAATTCCATAGTCTTTGCTTCTTCTCCGATAATTACAGGAGTAATTGGAGTTTCTGAATGACCAGTGTTAAATCCTAATTTTCCTAATTGTTCTTTGAAGTATTTTGCATTATCCCAAAGTTTCTTTTGTAATTCATCTGTTTCAATTAAAGTTTCAACTGATGCGATACAAGCTGCAGTATCTCCAGGAGATAATGTTGTACTAAATAGAACTGGTCTTGCTCTGTGGTTTAACCATTCGTAAGCAACTTCGTTACAAGCAACATATCCACCTTTAACTCCGATAGCTTTTGAAAGAGTTCCAATTACAAAGTCAACTTTATCATGTAATCCAAAATGATCTACTGTTCCTCTACCATGACTACCCATAACTCCTGAACCATGAGCGTCATCAACATAAGTTAATGCATTATATTTTTCAGCTAATTCTACGATTTCAGGTAATTTTGCAAGGTCTCCATCCATTGAGAAAACACCATCAGTAATGATTAAGATTGTTTTATATTTTCCTTGAGCTTCCTTTAAAACTCTTTCAAGGTCTTCCATATCACTGTGTTTGAAAACTGCTTTATCAGCTTTAGTCATTCTGATACCATCAATAATTGAAGCGTGGTTTAATTCGTCAGAAATGATTAAGTCGCCTTTTTCAGTAATTGCTTGGATAGTTCCTATATTACAATCATAACCTGATTGGAAAATGAATGCTCTTGGAGATTTTTTGAAAGTAGCTAATTTCTTTTCTAATTCTTCATGTAAATCCATATTTCCTATGATAGTTCTTACTGCACCAGCACCAACTCCATATTTTTCAATAGCTTCTTGAGCTTTTTTCTTTAAAACAGGATTATTAGCAAGTCCTAAATAGTTGTTTGCTGATAAGTTTACCATTTCTTTTCCATCAAGAGTAATAGTTGATGAATTTCTTCCGTTTAATACAGGTAATGTACGATAAACTCCATCTTCTTTTAACTTATTAACTTTTTCTTTTAAAAATTCTAAATCATGAATGCTCATATCTTTATCTCCTATCTATAACTATTTCAATTTTTTCTTTAAATTTTCTAACATATCTACTGTCATCTTATCTAAATCAAAGCTTGGTTTCCATCCCCATTGTTCTCTTGCAGCAGAGTCATCTAATGAGTTTGGCCAACTTTCAGCTATAGCTTGTCTAATTGGATCTACGTCATAGCTTAATTTAAATTCAGGAATATATTTTTTAATACTTTCTTCTAAAATTTCTGGTGTTAAACTCATTGCAGTAATATTGAAAGCATTTCTATCTTTAAGTTTAGAAGGATCAGCTTCCATTAAATCTACAACAGCTTTAAGTGCATCAGGCATATAAAGCATATCCATTTGAGTTCCTTGTCCTATATAAGAAGTGTAAGCTTTATTTTTAATTGCTTCATAATAAATATGAACTGCATAGTCAGTAGTTCCTGCTCCTGGTAATGTTTTATAAGAAATAATTCCTGGGTAACGAACTCCTCTTACATCTACGCCAAATTTATTATAATAGTAATCACATAAAAGTTCTCCTGAAACTTTTGTTACTCCATACATTGTGTTAGGTCTTTGAATAGTAACTTGCGGTGTATTGTCAAGTGGAGTTCCAACTCCAAACGCTGCTATTGATGAAGGTACAAATACTTGTGCATTTAATTCTCTTGCAACTTCTAATGTATTAACAACTCCGTCAACATTGACCTTCCAAGTTAATTGTGGCATACTTTCTCCTCTAGCAGAAAGTATAGCTGCTAAGTTTACTATTGTATCAGCTTTAAATTCTTTAGCTAATTCAAACATTCTCTTTGGATCAGTAACATCTAATGTTTCAAAACGAATATCTTCGATAGCCGCTTTGTTTGCATCTGAACAGTCAGTAGCTAATATATTTTCTCTTCCGTATATATCTCCTAAATAAAGAGCCAATTCAGTACCAATTTGTCCAAGTGCTCCTGTCATTAAAATCCTTTTCATATTCATTCTCCTTTCAAAATAATTGGGTAAAGTTTTTACTATCCAATTGTATTATACATCAATTTTTTAAACTTGACAACACCTAATATAGAAAAATTTAATATTTTCAAAGCTTTTAGTGGAATTAATAATTCAAATACTATTATAATATTAAAGTAAAAATAGTAATAACTTTTTTACTGCTAAAAAACTTTTATTCATATATATGTACTATTTGACACTTAAAATATCGTTGTTCTGTAAGTTTTTAAATAAGAGCTCTTTTGAAATGATATAGTAAGTACAATTTTCTAATTTTATATATTTTTTATTATAAAGATATTTTTATATAAATATTAAGACTTCTATTTTAAAAAAACAGCAAAATTTTTTGCTGTTTTTCTAAATGTTATTTATTTTTCTTTTTCAAGAATTTCTGAAATCTTTTCAAATGTTCTTCCATTTCTAATCGTAATTCTCTTATAAAAATCTTGCTTAATTAGTTTTTTATGATAAGTAGATTTTAAATATTCAGACTCATCATACTTTCCCCAAAATATTGCATTTTTCCCAATATAAACTATTTCATTATAGAATTCAGAGTTGTTTATAAAATCTATAATAGCTGTTTTGTCAATATTATTATTTACAAAAAGGACATCTTTTCTTGCCAAATCTTCTTTCCACCAATCAGGTAAGCCCGCTTTTTCTTCTAAATAATCTTCTCTACTAATCAAAGTAAAAGGGATGTGAAAGTCATAATTTCTTTCTAATAAAGATTTTATCTTAAAGATACAGTCCTCATAAGATTCATCAGTACTAAAAAATAAATTTCCACTGTTGATATAAGAATCAACATCTTCAAAACACTCGCTTGTCAATGACTTTTTTAAATCACTCATTGACACTTTGTTCTTTCCTCCTACATTTATTCCACGTAATAAAAGTATATATCTCATATTGTCTAGTTTTCCTTTTTTCAAAATGATTATGTTTTTTACTAAATTTACTATTCTGTTCTTAATGCTTCGACTGGATTTTGCTTTGCAGCACTCTTAGCAGGAATAAATCCACCAAGTAAAGTTAAAATCATACTGATTAAGATTAAGACTATTGCTTGTGGAATTGATAGATAAGCCGTTATATTTGGCATTTCAGAAACTTTTCTTATTATAATATTTATCGGTATCAATAATATATAAGTAATTACAATTCCAAGAAGTCCTGCAAATAACCCGATTATTCCAGTTTCTGCATTAAATACTTGAGATATATTTCTCTTTGAAGCTCCTATTGACCTTAATATGCCAATTTCTTTCTTTCTTTCGAGTACACTGATATAGGTTATAACACCAATCATTATTGAAGAAACTATCAAAGAAATAGATACAAATGCGATTAATACATAACTTATTACATTTATTATTGTAGTTACAGAAGATAGTATTGTTCCAACTAAATCTGTATAAGTTATCATTTTATCTTCCTCTGAATTCTTCTTTCTCATTTCATTATAATCGTCAAGTAATTTTATTATAGACTGTTTTGATTCAAAATCTTTAGGATATATACTAATTTTACTTATATCATTATCCTCTACAAATCCGAATAATTTCATATTATTTTCGTATGAACTTTCATTACTATTAGTCATTGCGCTAATTAGAGATTTTATTTCATCTTCATTTAAGTTCATAGAAAAAGCGCTACTAAATTTGCTTGGATCAATTGATATTGCATTTTGTAAGTTTTTCATGGATCCTGTTAGCATATCCTTAATACCATTAGCAACAGCTGATGAAATATTTTTCATTAAACCATCTACAAAATTTTGTGAGGAGCCAGAATTATTAGAAGATAAACTGCTATTTAATAAGTCTTTTACTCCTGATGAAATCATACTTTTTGCTTCTGCTGTTCCTAAATATGAATTAAATGAATCTTTAATTTTAGAAGGATCTGGCTTATTATTATCTTTTGCATATTTTATATAACCATTTGATAGAGCATTGGATAATTCAGTTAAATCTTTACTATCAGGTTTTAAATTCTCTCCTAATGATTTTAATAATTTTGTAGTTTCAGCCGAAACTTTTGTCTTTGCCTCAGAAGATTGAAAATACGCTAGTAAATACTCATTAAATTTATTAGGGTCATTATAATTATTTCTTCTTGCAAAATCGGGATATCCAGACATAATTGATTTCATTATTTCTGTTATCTTTTCATTTGTAATTAAATTTCCATTGTTCTTAGCAATCATCTTTGCAAAAAATTCAGATAAAATATTTCTTACAGAGTCAGTTCTCAAATACTCAGTTATAGACTTTGGTAATTGAGAATAATTAGTTGTTGAATCTTTAGAAGAAAAGTTAAAATATCCTTTTAAAACATCTCCTATCAAGCTAATCATTTTATCAGAATCAAGTTTTATATCTAAATTTTTCATATATTCGCTGTCAGAAACACTGCTTAAATATTTTGAAAAATCAACATTTGTCATTGAGTTTGCATTAAAATTCATCTTTGAGTTATCTATTTTAAAAGCTTCAAATATTTTTTTCTGGTCTATTGAAAATAGCTTTGAAAAATCTAAATTTTGCTTAATTTTTTCTCCAAAAGGAGTATTTGTTAAAATATTTGTTTCAGGCTTTTCTTTTTGAGCCTTAACAACCTCACTTTCTTTTGAGATATTTCTTAAACTCGTTTCTAAATCGTCAGTATACCAAATACCAGTTGTTAATATTAGAGAGCTTTCATCGCTATTAGGCGTAGCTATCCCAACAATTTTTAAATCCTTTGCCTTATTTTTCAAAAGATTTTCAACAAATTCACTATCTGTTGAATTTTCGATATATACATTATTTTGAGAATCGTATGAATAAAGTTGTGAATTACTTAAAACTTTAAGTTCTCTACCAACAATATCTTCATATTTCCAAGATCTATTTTCAATTTCAACTTCATTTTTTTCTCTATTTGTCAAACTTTTTACCATTTTTGAAAGCTCTTCATTATCTCTAAGTCCCAAAGAATAGAAAATAAAATCTGATAGAGAACCCTTTGAATTTGTAATTACTATTGCTTCATTTTCGTTTTGTGGCCAATTTCCATATTTTAAAGTATATTTATCTTTATATAAGTCTTCATTTTTCGGCAATTTATAAAAAGTCTTTACCGAACTTCTTGAAAATGCAAAACCACCAGATGGAACACGAATATTATTTAATGACTCATTTGGATTAACTTTTACATATTTATCTTTATTTAAAGTATAGATTATAGGTGTTATATCATATTTATATTCAATAGTTTTTGAATAATCATAAATAGCCTTTCCGTCATTTTCAAAATATTCTTTTAAAGAAGCTAGGTCATTTTTATTAATTGCCGATAGCATCTTTTGAATAGTTTGCACTTCGGAAATATCTCCATCAGTCCTTTCGTCTCCCGTATTTTCAAATGCTTTTCCAATGGAAAAACTACTGCTATCAATTTCTATTGGATAAGAAATCATAGTTTTCTCTTCTGTATCCTTAATAAATTGACTAACCCCATTAGAAAGTCCTAAAATCAAAGCTATCCCTATTATTCCAATTGACCCTGCTATTGCAACCATAAGAGTTCTTTTAAATTTAGTTTTTAAATTATTAAAACTTAAAGCAATACTTGTAAGATATGACATTGAGGATTTTCCAAAATTTTTATGAATTCCATTATTATCATCCTCTAAAAGAAATGGATTGCTATCCGAAATAATTTTTCCATCCTTTAACTCAACAATTCTAGTTGAATATTCATTCGCAAGTTTTGGATTGTGAGTAACCATTATTACAAGTCTATCCTTAGCTACTTCTTTAAGTAATTCCATAACTTGAACACTTGTCTCTGAATCAAGAGCTCCTGTTGGTTCATCAGCAAGTACAATGCTCGGATTATTTACAAGCGCTCTAGCAATTGCTACTCTTTGCATCTGCCCACCAGATAATTGATTAGGTTTTTTATGTATCTGATCCTTTAATCCTACCTTATCCAAAACATCAATTGCTCTTTTTTCTCTTTCAGATTTAGATATTCCAGAAATAGTTAAAGCCAATTCTACATTGGCTAAAATAGTCTGATGAGAAATTAAATTATAACTTTGAAATACAAAACCAATTGTATGATTTCTGTAGCTATCCCAATCTTCGTCTTTATATTTTTTAGTGGATATTCCATCAATTAAAAGATCACCTTGTTCATATTTATCCAATCCACCTACAATATTTAGTAGAGTAGATTTTCCACTACCACTGGGTCCAAGGATTGATACAAATTCATTATCCCTAAAATTAAGGGAGACATCATCTAATGCTTTTTGAATTAAATCACCAGTTTTATAACTTTTACTAATATTTTTAAGTTGTAACATCCCTGCCCTCCTTTTAATATATATTTTTTAACATAAAGCTATTATACCCTTTTATTGAAAAATCTAAATTAGTAAATTAAAGAAAAAAATATTATTTCTGCTTTATAAAATTAAAGTTGAAAAAAATTTTTATCAATGTTATAATTAGCTTAAATGAATTTTAAAATTATAGATAAAATAATAGATAAAGAGGTGATTTTATGAAAATATTAATCATTGGTAAAGGTGGCCGTGAACATGCGATGTTAGAGGCCTGTAAAAAAAGTAAGTTAGTTGATAAAATCTACGTTTTACCTGGAAATTGTATGATGAAAGGTGCAACAAGAGTAGATATTGATATGTATGATATTGAGCAAATTACAGACTTTGCATTAAAAGAAAAGATTGATTTAACATTAGTTGGACCAGCTGATGTTTTGGCTCTTGGAATAAATGACGAATTCAATAAACATGATTTACGTCTTTTTGGACCTACAAAATCTGCAACAAGAATTGAATCAAGTAGATATTTTACTAAGCAACTTATGGAAAAATTAAAAATTCCTACAACAGAATATGTTGTATTTACTGATAGAGAACTAGCATTAAAATTTGTTTCTGGTATTGAAAAGTTTCCAGTTACAATAAAAATAGACTCAATTCCAAAGAATATGGGAATCTTTATTGCAAGAAGCAATAAAATGGCAACAGATATCGTAAATGAAATTTTTGACGAAAATGAAAATTCAAAAATTTTAGTTGAAGAATATATTATAGGAAAAGAGTTTTCTATTTTTGCGCTTGTAAAAAATAGTAAAGTTTATCCATTACAAATAGTTAAAGACTATAAGAGAACTTCAGATACTGATGAAGCTGAACATACTGGTGGTATGGGAGCTTGTAGTCCTGTTGCAAAAATTACAGACACTGAAATTGAACAAGTTGTTGAAAAAATCTTAAAGCCAATGGCTAAATCAATGTATGAAGACGGTTATGGTTTTGAAGGATTTTTATACGGAGAAATAATAGTTACAAAAGATGGAATCAAAGTTTTAAGTTTTAATGCAAGACTTGGAGATCCTGAAGCCGAAGTGTTATTACCACGTTTAGAATCTGACTTCGTTCAAAATATTCTTGATGTAATGGAAGATAGAGAACCTGAAATCAAATGGACTGATGATGTTTGTATTGGTGTAGTTCTTGCATCTAAAGGATATCCTTCAAAAGAAAAATGCCAAGATAAAATAAATCTTGTTCCTGTTAAAAGTGAAGTTTACTTTATGGGTGTTGAAGAAAAGAATAATGAAATATATGCTAAAGGTGGAAGAAATCTAATCGTAACAGCAATGGCTGAAGATTTTGAAAAAGCAAGGGAGCTTGCCTATGCAGATGTTGAAAAACTAAGAAGTGATTCTTTCTTCTACAGAGAAGATATTGGTAAATTTTAGAAAATTTAAGTAAATTTAAAAGCATGCTTAATAAAAATAAGTATGCTTTTTTTATTTCTTTCAGAAATACTATTGCTTACCAGCAATAGTAAATGTATCGCAGATACATATAGAATTTATATAATTAAAAAAGAGAGCTTATGCTCTCTTTTTATTTTATTTATCTATTATTTTTCTTTTTAGAAATCACTAAAAGTCCACTACTAATTGCAGCTAATGCCATATAAGCTATCGCATTAGTTCCTACTGAAGTTTTTGGCAATTTTGGTTTTGAAGGCTTTTCTTTATTTGTAATTACAAAACCGTCCTTTGCATTTCCTTCTATTGTTGTATCATATCCAGGAACTTGTAATTCTTTTACTGTGTATACAATTTCTTTGTTGTTTTCATCAACTTTTGGTAAGTTATTGAAAGTATGTTTCCATGAATTTGCATCATTTAACTTAACACTTTCTACTTCGTTTCCGTTTGCTAAAAGTTTTACTTCAATTTCTTTTAAGGCTTTTCCAACCCATTTCTTTTCAACTGAAACATTTACTTTTTCAGATTCAATCTTTTTATTTGTAATAGTAAAATCATTTTTAGCATTTTCTGTTACTTCTGAAATATATCCGTTGATTTGTTCTTCTTCAACTGTATATTTTACTTCAGTTTTTCCATCATTTTCAAACTTATTTAAGTTTGTAAATTTATGTTCCCAATTATTTGCATCATTTAAAGTAACTTCGTCAACTTTTACACCATTAGCTAATAACTTAACAACAACATTTGAAGCCTTTTCTCCAACCCAAGTTTTATTAACTTTAACTTCAGTTTTTTCTCTCTTATTAGTAATAGTCTTTATAACTGCTACATCATCTTTAACTTCAACTTCAAGAGCTTCATCATTCTTTATCCAACCTTCTGGAGCTTCTATTTCTTTAATTTCATATTTTCCATGAACTAATTTGCTTGAAACAACTTCTCCATTTTCGTTTGTAACTAATTCAAAAGATTGATTGTTTTCTTTATTAGTAATTTTGAATTTTGCGCCTTTTAATAATAATTGATTATCTTCTTCATCAACTTTAAAAATTTTGATTTTTCCAAGTAAATCTCCATCTATAGTTGCACTTGAAATTGCATGTCCATATTTAACAACTGATTGATAAGTTTCAGTTTGTGATGTCATCTTTACTTTATTTTTTAGTACAATGCCTGATTTATAAGTTGATTGATATCTTAGCATATATTGTTCTGCATTATCTATATCACCAAGTACAAGTTTAAACTTAGTACCATTTTCAGATAATTCAATTCTATCTCCAACATTCTCCTCTGAAATATACCTTTTAACATCTCCAAATTCGTCAATTTCTGCTTTTTGAAGTTTAAAACTTTCTTTAATGTAATGTAGTCCATCAAAATTACCATCAGTAATTGTTAGTTGATCTTCAATTACAACATTTTTAAAGTTCTTTTTATTAACATTAAAACGTACACTCCAATCTACTACATCACTTTTTCCGTTTAATAAACTTGGCCATTTGCCTAAAACTTCATTAAGTGGTTTAGGATTGTCAATATGAATAGTTTTTTCAACTGATTTTCCGTTCATTTCAATTTTAAACTTATTATCTTGTCCAATTTGTATTTTATCTTGGAAAAATACTGATTCTAGGGAAACTGTCCCTTTAACATTGTATAGATTTTCAACTTTTTCGTTTAAAACGATCCTTAAAGTTCCACCGCCTATATTTTTAATATTAAGTGTTCCTTTTCCAAAAACAGTTGTTCCGTCTAAACCGTAAACATTAAAATTAACTGCTGAAGAATCTTTTAAAAATCTAAAATTCTCTGGCAGTTCAACTTCAAAGTAATCGCCTTTGTTCAATGTACTTTGATTTTTCGCATCCCATTCTATTTTAAGTGTAAATTTTTCCCAACGTGTTGCTCTGTTAAATTCTTGTCCATTACCAGTTGTAACTTTAAAATCTGTTATAGTTACATTTGGTGAAATATTTCTTCCGCCTTCAGCTGAAACTTTGAAGGAAGGAAAAACAACGCTCAACACCATAAGGGCACTCAAAATAAAACAATAAATCCTCTTTTTCATTGTGCTCCTCCTAATAGAATATTCTTATCAATGTTTTAACTTAAAAACACTAATAATATATTAATAAGTAGTTATTAGAAGCCTCCTAAACTAATAACTATTTAAAAAATAAATAAATAAAAAACAACTATTAATTGTTAACTTAATAATACCACTTTTAGACTGTAAGGTCAATTACGCTATGTAAATATTTAAATAAATAATTAAATTTGCAATGCTTGTTGTCGTATATTTCATAACAGTTCTGCATTCAAAAATTATGCTAAAGTAAATATTTATAAAATACTAAATAAAAAAGCGTACTTTTTATAATTTTTTCTATAAACAAAGTATAAATTTCTAATTATCTTTTTATATTTTCTTAAATGCTCGTAAAG
>ERZ772930.87-NODE-87-length-35637-cov-5.65629_pt1 | contig 35637 bp, 39 predicted proteins | sample MGYA00511685_ERZ772930 | MGnify/ENA primary metagenome ERZ772930 (study PRJEB29015, sample SAMEA2738053) | human oral metagenome | biome: human oral; feature: human-associated habitat; material: saliva | place: China | collected 2226 ... | reverse complement strand
ATTGAATATTTTCATAATTTTTTGCCCCATAATTTTGAGCAATTAAGGCACATAAGGCAATAGAAAAACCTTCAACTGTCATCCAATTTATTGCTTCAATTTGTACAGCTACATTTTCTGCTGCAACAGCATTTTCTCCCCAGTTTGCTATTATTCTAAGTAATATAGTAGAAATGAAAGCAAATATACAAGATTTAAAAGCCGTTGGAACACCGAGTCTTAAAACCTCTTTAAATATTGCTTTACTAAAATTCTTAACCAAATTAAAGCCATGTAATATTTTCCCATCCAAAAATGAAAATACTATAAAAATTCCTGTAACTATCATTTGAGATAAAGTAGTTGCAATTGCAGCTCCACTTACACCGTATTTTGGTAATCCAAAATATCCATAAATTAATATTGGATCTAATACTATATTTATAATAAGCCCTGCTGAGTTCGCTATAAATGGCACTTTACTATTTCCTGAACCATTAAACACTCCAGAAAATAATGGATTTAAAAATGTAAAAGGCAGTCCCAATATTACAATATTTAAATAACTACTCGCTAGAGAATTTACTGTTTCACTTTTTATATTAAAAAATTTAATTATATCAACTCCGAAAATATACAATAATATTCCAAAAGTTATTGACATAAATAGATTAATCGCAACTGATGTATCAATATATTTTCTAAATTGTTTATCATCTCTTGAACCTATACTATATGCTACACCTATTTCAATACCTGTTTTTGAAACTAGGACTAATGAATTAGCAAACCACATAATAAACGAAACTATTCCAACACCTGCAATAGCTTCTGTTCCAAGCTTTCCAACCCAAAATGTATCCATCAAACTATAAGACATCTGAATAAAAGAAGTTGTCATTATTGGAAGTGAAAGCAATATTAAATTTCTATAAATCCTGTTATCTAATAAATTAATTTTTTTCATTGTTTATTCCTACAGTTTATTTAATAAATTTTTAATATGTTCAACACTTCTCTTGTACTTCTTATCACAGAAATTACAAGAAATCTCAATTTCTTTACCTTCTTCTATTATATCATTAAGCTCTTTCTTGCCTAACCCTAATAACATATTATCAATCTTTTCATTACTACAATTACATTTATAGTGAATTATTTTTTCTTCAATAACTCTAATATTAAAAATTTTCAAAATAGAACAAATATATTCATAAAAACTCATATCATCAGTCTTTGAAGATAAATAATTTTCTAGTTCAACTTTAAACATATCTGAATATATTTTAAATTGAGATAAATCTTTTTCTGTATAGTTAGGTAAAAGTTCCATCATAAAACCAAATGAAAAATACTTATCTTCAACTTTTTTTACCTGTAAATCAATTGATGTTACAGTTTGGTTTGAAGCACTGAAATAATTACTAAAATTTTCACTAATATTAGAAGAAATTATACTTGTTTGTCCAATATATGGTGCTTTAAGACCTAAATCTTTAATTAAAACAAGTATTCCATTATCTCCTATAAAATCTTTTGAAGATTTTCCCTTTTCGTATATTTTATCGTATTTACTTATATTTTTGTTTTCTAAATATCCTGTTATAAATGAATTATTATATAATTTTGAAATTATAAGACCACATTCTCCATTTGTCTTTAATTTTAAATCAATAGAATCAGTATCATTTTTTAAGTCGGAATAAAGTAACGCATTCATCGTTAAAACTTTTCCCATTTCAATATTTGCACTAACAGAACTCTTTTGTAATTTTTCAAAGTCTTCAACTATATCATCAGTAAAAGCAAAGAAAAATCTAATTGAATTATGTTCGTCAATACATCTCAATATTTTAGCCATAAAATCTCCTTAATATCAATTTCATATAAAATTATATACTAAAAAATTAAAGAAATCAATTGATAAATTAATATATTATCCCGTATTTTTTCTTTGCAATTTCAGTATATTTTTTTATAAATTCTTCTTTTGATTCTGTATAAGCATCTCGATTATGTTCAAATTTTTTCCAGAGAGATAGTTTTAATTTTTCATACTCTTTTGCTATTTCAAAATTTTCTAATAAATAGTCCCTAAAATACAATTCATCATTATCTCCATCTAATCTTATATGCAAATGAAATACTCTTTTAGCAAATCCTTTTTCAGTATATCCTTTATTCATAGAAATTCTCTTTTCATCTTCACTCATACAAAGCCAATTATTTTTTAATAATACATCTTTTACAAATTTTAAATCTTCATTATTCTTAACCTCTAAAAGAATATCCACAATATTTTTTGCCCATATTGTAGGAATATATGTACTTCCTATATGCGAAATTCTGTAAATTTTTTCATTTGGAATTAAAAATAAAATATTTGCTTTTTCATCGTTATACCAAGTTTTCCATTCATCATTATGTTCAACTAGAAATATTGGAAAAATTTTCCATAATTCTTCTAAACTCATATCATATAATTTTTTACTCATAAAATGTCCTTTTAATTAAATTTAAAAAATCTCCTATAAAGGAGATTTTACTTCTTGATTAATATTAATATTAATATCATAACATAAAATGTATGCTGAAATTGAATTTTTATTTAAAAAACAATCTTATAACTTAACAACACCAGAAGCTTGAGGACCTTTAGCGCCTTCTACTATTTCAAATTCGACAGCTTGTCCTTCTTCTAAAGTTCTAAATTCACCAGTTTCTTCTAATGCTGAAAAATGTACGAATACATCTTCTCCATTTTCAGTTGAAATAAATCCAAATCCTTTAGCCGCATTGAACCATTTTACAGTTCCTTTCATATCCTTTAAATCCTCCATTACTATAGGAAATTGTAGCAAAAAATTACTACCTTCATACTATAACACAATTAAACGAATAAATCAAGTATTTTTATTCATCTTCTAACATACTTAACTGATTTTCCATTTGTTTTCTGATTTTTTCTTTTTCATAATAACATTTTCTGCACAGAGGTTCATAGCTTTCAGCAGCTCCTAGTTTTATTCTCTCATCGTCATGAGTTTTTCTATAACTAACCCATGCATCAACCCCACAATTAGCGCATACAGCATGATGTTTATATAGATAATCCGCTCTTGGCATTAATTCCTTTACTAATTCGAAAGGATCTGCTTTAAAGTCCATATCTAATCCAGCAAGTACAACTGTAAACTCATTTTCTAAGAATAAATTTAAAGTTTCAACAATTTTGCTTATATCGCCTTTAATAAATTGTACTTCATCTATTCCAATTATACTTGCTGTACTAGTTTTCATATATTCAATTATATCGTCAATATTTTCAACTGGAATTGCTCTCATTTTATTATTATCATGAGTAACTATCTCTTTTTCTGCATATCTATTATCAAATTTAGGTTTGAAAACAACTGTTTCATACTTTGCAATTTCAAATCTATTTAAGTCTTTCCACAAACTTGAAGTCTTTCCCGAGAACATACTTCCAGTATGTAAAATTAATTTACCTTTATATTGATGCATGATTAGCCCTCAAATACTTTTTCTTCAATTGATAAAATTACCATATCTTCTATTGGTTTATCATCTTTTGAACAATAAGTATTTGCTATTTCATCAACTACTTCCATTCCTTTAAACACTTGTCCAAAAACTGAATGTTTAAAATCTAACCAGAAAGCTCCTCCAAGTTTTTCGTAAGTATCAACAACTTCATCAGGATATATTTTTTTATCTGAATTTCTTAAGTGATTAATATGGTCATCAGAAACTTTACTATTTTGTACAATAAAAAATTGACTACCATTTGTATTAGGACCAGAATTTGCCATTGATAATGCACCTCTATAATGTCTAAAATCACCATCAAATTCATCTTCAAATTCTTTTCCCCAGATACTTTCTCCCCCCATACCTGTTCCTTCTGGATCTCCACCTTGAATCATAAAATCTTTTATTACTCTGTGGAAAGTAACTCCATTATAATATCCTTTTTTAGCTAAAGTTATAAAATTTTCACAAGTTTTTGGAGCAATTTCATTAAATAATCTTAAATAAATATCTCCTACATTTGTTTTCATTATATAAACTTTTTCTCCAACTTTAGGCATTTCTAATTGTTTCATATTCTTTTTCTCCTTTTAAATAATTTTTTCTTAAAATTGCTCTATACACTAAGGTTATATATCTTCCTTTTAAAAATTCTACATCTTCAAAGATACCCTCTATTTCAAGTCCACATTTTTCCATTACTTTTCCTGAGGCTAAATTTTCTCTAATATGTGTTGCACTTACTCTATTAACTTTTAGAGTTTTAAATGCATAATCTAACATGAATTCAAGAGTTTCAGTCATATAACCTTTGTTCCAATATTTTTTATTTAAAACATATCCAATTAATAGTGAATTGTTTTTAAAATCAGCTCTATATTCAAAACAACCAATACATTTATTTGAAATCTTTTCAATGATTGCAAAGCATAGTTTGTTTGTCATATAGTATTCTTTAATAACTTTTTCAGTTTCTAAAATATTTTTATGTTTATCCCATGTTACAAATTTACAAGTTTCTTCATCGTTGGCAAATTCAAAAACATCATCAATATCATCTAAATTAAAATTTCTAAAAATCAGTCTTTCACTTTGCATAATAGCTCCTCACTAAATTCCAATCCTGTTTTGTATAGAATACTAAAGAAATATTCATCTGGTAAAACTCTAAACTGTAATTTTTCATTAGTTATTGGATGTAAAAACTCAAGATAATAAGAGTGTAACATCTGTCCATTAGCTTTTATCTTTTCATTTTTATTTCCATATGTGTCATCACCTACAATAGGATGATTTATACTGCTAAAATGAACTCTAATTTGATGAGTTCTACCTGTATGAAGAGTTACATCAACTAAAGAATACTTTAAATTTGAGGTTAAAATATTATATTCTGTAAGTGCTTCTTTTCCAGACTTACCTTTAACACTCATTTTTTTTCTGTCTTTTTCATCCCTACCAATAGGCTTATCTATGAAACCAGATTCTTTCGAAAAACTACCATTACAAATCGCTAAATATTTTTTACTTATTTCTCTTTTAGAAAACATATCAATCAATTTTAAATGTGTTTCATCATCCTTTGCACATATAATAAGTCCTGTTGTATCTTTATCAAGTCTATGAACTATCCCAGGTCTTTCAGAATTAATCATTGATAATTTACAATGGTTTAAAAGTGCATTTACTAAAGTATGCTCTTCATTTCCTGCAGCGGGATGAACAACCATATTTCTAGGCTTATTTATTATTATAATAAAATCATCTTCATATACAATATCCAAGTCTATTTCTTCAGCAACTAATTTAATTTCTTTTTTTTCAGGAATTAAAACTGAAATTTCATCCCCAATATCCAAAATAACATTAGGCTTTATATTCTTTCCATTTACAAAAACAAATTTCTCTTTTATCAATTTTTGAATTGAAGTTCTAGATAAATTAGAAATTTTTTCTGATAAAAAAACATCACATCTGACTTTCTTATCACAAATATAATTCAATTCTGTCAAAAATTACACTCTCCAATCTATTGGTTTAACTCCTCTACTAATCAAAAAATCATTCGCTTTAGAAAATGGCTTACTTCCAAAAAATCCTCGATGAGCAGAAAAAGGAGATGGATGCGGACTTGTAATAATAAAGTTATTTTCATTACTTTTTATTAAACTGCTTTTTGATATAGCAAAACTTCCCCATAATATAAATACTTTTGGATAATCAAAATTTGAAATTATCTCAATAACTCTATCGGTAAAAATTTGCCAACCAATATCCTTATGAGAATTAGGTTTTGCTTGTTCTACAGTGAGTGTAGCATTTAAAAGAAAAACACCTTGTTCTACCCAAGCAGTTAAATCTCCATGCTTTGCTGGAATAATACCTAAATCTGAATTTAACTCAATGTAAATATTCCTAAGTGAAGGTGGAATTTTTTCTCCTTTATTTACAGAAAAACTCATTCCATTTGCTTGATTTACACCATGATAAGGATCCTGTCCTAAAATAATAACTTTAACGTCTTTAGGTGCTATTTTATCAAAAATTTTAAAAACAGCTTCATTAGGTGGAAAAATAGTTTTATGTTTATATTCTTCATCTAAAAATTTTTTCATTTTAATGAAATAATCTTTCTTAAATTCATCTTTTAAATATTCGTTCCAAGCAGTATAATTTGACATTTTTTAGTTCTCCTTCTTAGTAAACGAAACTACTATTAGTAGAAAACAAGCTACACATATATAAATATCTGCAAAATTAAAAACTGGAAAATCATATAGTCCACCGAATTTTGTGTGTATAAAATCTACAACAAATGAATATCTAATTCTATCAATACAATTTCCTAATGCACCACAAGCTATTAAAGTATATAATATTTGCTCTACTTTTGAGATTTTATCCTTATTTTTATAAATATAAAGTAAAATTCCAAAAAATGCCACTAATGAAATAATAATAAATAAGAATTTATATCCTCTAAAACTACCAAAAGCTACTCCAGTATTCTCCACATAAGTAAATTCTAACCAATCCTTAATTATTACTACTGAATCTACACCTTTTAATTTTGTTATTGTAATGTATTTTGTAAACTGATCTAAAACTAGACCAATAATTAAAATTGCATAAATCATATAAAATACCTCTTAATGTTGACCACATATTTATTCTTTTTCGTTAAACCATCAAGACTATCAACTTTAAACTTACCTTCTTTTCTGATGGAAATAATATCATTATCATTTATCTTCTTGTCAAAGTCTTTGCATTCATCGTAATTCAAATTAACATTTCCAGACTTTATAAATTTTTGAGCGATTTCTCTTGAAGTTCTTGCAAGTTCTTTTACAAAACAATCTAATCGTAAACTAGAAACAATTATTCTTTCATCTTCATATTTTCTAAAATTTGAAGGAATAAAATTCTCATTTAAAATCTCTAATTTCAAATCTTGTCCTGCAAATCTTAAGCCATTAGAAAACAAAAAGGTTCCTATTGGTTTTAAACAGTAAATATACCAATACCCGTCAACTTTTATAATTTCTCCGACTTTTTCACGATTTATCCCCAAGTGTGTAATACTTCCTAAAATATTTCTATGTTCAATACCAGAAATATCTTTAAATCTTAAAGTTTCTAAATACTCACTTAAGGAATAATTATCCCTATAAAAAATCAAAAACTTTCTTTCATAATCATCATCAGAAAATATTATATCAAAATCTAAATCAATATTTGCCAAAATTCTCTCAACATATTTAAACTCCAAAGGCGTAAAAAAATTAGAAACAAAAATATCTTTATAATTTTTTTCCATAGAAACAAGACCATCTAAAAATTTATTGATGGTCTTTTTTACTTCTATATTATTAATATTATCTAAGATTTTTAATTTATCAAATGACTTCATTTAATTATAATTGATAAAATCCATTATTTTCAATTTGATCTTTAACTTTTCCGTCAATATCAATTCCCTTAGGAGCTAAGATGAAAATATCTTTAGTAACCTTTTGAATTTTTCCGGATAGAGAATAAATACCTCCGCTAACGAAATCAAAAATTTGTCTTTTCTTATCAACTTCTAACATTTCTAAATTAAGAACTACAACTTTACCTTTTAAAACATCATCTAAAACTTGAGTTCCATCATCAAAAGTAATAGGTTCTCTAATAGAAATTAAAAATCTACTAATATTTGGCATTGTAACAATATTTGATTTTTCCTTTTCTAAAGCTATTTTGCTTCCAGCGCTTCTTGCGTAACTTTCTCCTACTGATTTAGGTTGTTTTTCTACAATAGCCTCTTCTTCATAATCATCATATTCATCATCCAAGTCATCACTTCCAACAAATTTTTTAATTTTGTCCATAAACCCTGCCATAATATTCCTCCTCATATTTTTATTATTTTTTATAACAAATGAAAATTCAAAAATTTTCTAATTATAATCCTTTTATATACTTTCATAGTTATGAAAGTACTCTATAATCTCTTTTTCCAAATATTGAAGTTCCAATTCTAATTAGATTTGCACCTTCTTCTATAGCAACGATAAAATCATTACTCATTCCCATAGATAATATTTTCATATCGATATTTTTTAATCCAAGACTTGAAATCTTATCAAATAAAGTTTTCATCTTTTTAAAATAAATTCTAGTATCTTCAACATTTTCTCTATATGGAGCAACTGTCATAAGACCTTCGATTAAAACATTATCTCTTTTTGAAACTTCTTTAATAAAATCTATTACTTCTTCCTCAAAAAGTCCAGATTTACTATCTTCTTTCCCAATATTCACTTCAACTAAACATCTAACTTTAATTTTTTTATTTTTAGCTTCAGTTTCTAGCTTATCTAAAAGTGATATTCTATCTAAAGAATGTATTAATTCAACTTTATCAATAATTGATTTTACCTTATTTGTTTGAAGATGTCCAATCATATGAAATTTTACTTTTCCTTCAAAAAATTCATATTTTTTTAAAATCTCCTGAACTTTATTTTCTCCAAATGTATTAAATCCTAATTCTATTGCCTCTTGAATTTTTTCTACATCTACCGTCTTAGAAACAGGTAACAAAAATATTTCATCTCTATCTCTATTTGAATTATTACAAGCTAGAGCTATATTATTTTTTATTAAATCAATATTTTCTTTCATTACTTTGAAATTGCCCCTTCTTTAACTTTACTAGCATCTTTTAAAATGTTAGAAAAAATTCCTACAGAACTATTTCTAGAATCTATATACACTTTAGAATTAATCTTATCAATAAAATTAACTTTAACTTTTGCTCTACTAATGTTATCAAAAGAATCTACTACTAAAACATAATCTTCACCATCTACTGTAGATAATGCTGTTAAAGGTAATTCAAAAGAGTTAGAAACCGTCTGAATAACATTTAAATCAATAAATCTTTTATCTGCAATTTCATTAAAAGCAGAAGAAAATTGACCAACAATTAAATCATATTCTGAACCTTTTTTGAATTTTTTAACTATACCCGTAGCTACTGAATCTCCAATTTTAACTTTAATACTCTTATTTTCTTCTAAATTTTCAAATGCACCAGCTTTAACTCTTATACACAAATAATACTTTAAATTATCAACAATTTTAATACCATCAATACTAGAGATATTATTTGAACTATCAAAGTTAAAATCTTTTTCATCTATAGAATCAATAACAGAAAAGTCATATACATTCTCAAGACCATCAATTTTATTTAATACAACTCCAGAGTTCTTTGAAATAATTTTACCAGAGTTTATTGTATCGTTTAATAATGAATATCTGAAAAGTTTATCTGAGCTATATTTTTTACCAAAAGCATTTTTATTCTGATCACTTGATAAAACTTCAAAGGTTTTAGAAAAATTCTTTTCTCTTATAAAGTTTAAAATGTTTTCTATATCAATACCTTCAACTTTTGAATCCTTATTCTCTTCTTGTGCTTTTAAAATTTCAACCTTTTCTGCTAAATAGTCTTTTAAATTTTGATCAATTTGATTTACATCAACTTCACCAATTTCTTTTTCTACTGCAACTTTTGAATTATCAGTTTCAATACTGCTTTTTCCAATAAAATATAGGTACTCATCTTTTATAACTAATGCTTTAGAAGATAAGTTTATGTCGTAGCTTTTTGGATTTTCTAAAGCTATGATATCTTTATTTAAGTTTTTACTAAAAAATACATTTTTAATTAAAAATAAACTTACAAATAAAAATAAAATTACTAAACCTATATTTTCTCTAGCATTAGGTAACAATTTTTTGCGTTTTTTCATATAATACCCATTAGTCTTAATTTAAATTAAAGACTGCTATTCTTATAAATTATATCTTCTCTCTTTGGACCATTAGAAATCATTTTAATAGGAACTTCCAATTCTTTTTCGATAAATTCTATATATTCTCTACATTCAACTGGTAGTTCATCATAATTTTTAATTCCTCTTATATCCCTATTCCATCCCTTAAAGACTTTCCAAACTGGTTTAGCCTTTTCAAGCTTATCAGATGTTGGAAAATCTCTAGTTACTTCACCATCAATTTCATATCCGATACATATAGGAATTTCTTCTAAATATCCTAAAGCGTCAATAACTGTTAATACAGCCTCTGTACTTCCTTGTACTCTACAACCATATCTTGAAGCAACTGCATCAAAATATCCAACACGTCTTGGCCTTCCAGTTACAACACCATATTCACCTTTATCTCCACCACGTTTTCTTAATTCTTCTGCTTCTTCTCCGAAAATTTCACTTACAAATGCACCAGCACCAACTGCACTTGAATATGCCTTAACAACAGTAACAATATCAGTAATTTCATAAGGTGGAATTCCAGCTCCAATAGATCCATATCCAGCTAATGTTGATGAAGAAGTAACCATTGGATAAATACCATGATCAGTATCCTTTAAAGATCCAAGTTGTCCTTCAAGCAAAATTTTCTTGCCATCTTTAATGGCATCATTTAAGTATTTTGATGTATCACAAACATATGGTTTAATTGCATCTCTCCATACTAACATATGGTCATACAATTCTTTTGCATCAATTTTTTCTTTTTTATATAAATTTTCTAAAATTACATTTTTTAGTTCAACAACTCTTTGAACTTTTTCAAATAAATTATCATCAAAAAGTTCATTTACTTGAAAACCAATTTTAGCATATTTATCTGAATAACATGGTGCAATTCCTGATTTAGTTGAACCAAAAGAATTTTTACCAAGTCTTTCTTCTTCATATGCATCAAAATCAATATGATAAGGCATTACAAGTTGTGCTCTATCTGATACTAAAATATTAAGATCTGGAACATTTTTTTCCTTTAAATACTCAATTTCTTTAAGCAAATAAGGAATATTTAATGCTACACCATTTCCTATTACAGATGTTGTATGTTTATAAAAAATACCTGATGGTAATAAATGTAGGGCGAATCTTCCATACTCATTAATAATAGTATGTCCCGCATTGGAACCACCTTGGAATCTAACAATAATATCAGCATTTTCTGCTAACATATCTGTTATTTTTCCTTTTCCTTCATCTCCCCAGTTTGCTCCTACTACTGCTTTAACCATAATTCCTCCTCATATTAAAACAAAAATTTATAATAAAAACCAATATTATACAAATAAATAGTCCAGCTAAAAAATACAAGACCTAATAATGAACCGAATATAACATCTGAAAACCAATGAACTCCTACAACAATTCTACTTATTGCAATACTAAGTCCAAACAAAATACCTAAAGACATCCAAATTGGAAAAGAACTATGACCATTAAATAATACATACATAACAGTCGGATAAAAACTTAAACCAATACAAGAGTGTCCACTTGGAAAACTATATCCCCAGTATTTAATATCAGAATGTGATACTGGACGTTCTCTTCTAAATAAAAATTTAAAAGAGTTTAAAAATATCATATTAAATAGTGACGAATTTAAAATAGCACTAGCTAACACATAGTTTTTTTCCGAAACAGAATAAAAGAAGATTGGAAAAATAATAATCAATGATGTAACAACATCGCCCATTGAAGTAATATGTTTCATTGAAGATTTCAAAAATCTTAAATTATTATTTTGAAAAAAGTTTTTTAACTTTAAGTCTATTAAAAAATTCTGTTTCTTTAATTTATTTCCTACTATTGAAGTAAAAATAAATACTACAAAAGTAAAGATAATTAAATATACCATTAATCCCTCCAAAAATTAAGATATATCTCTCTAGATAATCTATAAGATAAATATCCTAATGTAAGTCCTACAATAACATCAGTTGGCCAATGAACACCTAAAATAACTCTACTTAAAGCGATCATTATTATTAGAACATATATAAATATATCTAAATACCTGTTCTTTTTCTTTCGATTTAATAAAAATCTAAAAGTTAAATAAAAAGCTGATATATTCATTGAATGTCCACTTGGATAACTATATCCTGTAACATTAATTATAAAAAACTCAATAGGTCTTTTTCTTAAAACTATATGCTTAATCAATTCATTTAAAATATAAGTTATTAATAATGAACAGACTAAAAATATAAAGTCTTTCTTTAAATCATTAAAATAAAAATATATTCCCATTGGAATTAATAATATAAAGCAACCTATCCCATTTCCCAATGATGTTATAAACTTTATAAAATTTAGGAGAATAGTATTCTTAGTAAAAATATTATTACTTTGAACAAAACTCATTAGTTTATAATCAAAACTATCAGTAAGTTTTACACTTTTTAAATAAAAACCGAATAAAATGCTACAAAGTACAACTATAGAAAATAAAATAATCAATTGTCTTAATTTTAATTTTTCCATTTTTCCTCCTAAACAACAATTATTATACCATAAATTGAGTTATTAATCAAAGAAATAACATAGTTTTTAACAAAAAAACTACCATTAAATTACAAAAATTTAACAGTAGTTTAAAATTATTATTAACAATATTATTTAATATCTATAAATGCTAAAAAAAGTAAATATTTTTTATTTTTTTAATAGTTAATCATAAAAAAAGGTTCAGTTAGAAACTGAACCTCTTATTTATTATATTAATATTATAATCCTAATGCTTTTGATAATGCTGCTTTGTCAAAACCAACCATTTCAAAATCATCAACATAGATTACAGGAACACCCATATGTCCTTTTGCCATTAATTCTTTTCTAGCTTCTAAATCAGTTGAAACATTTTTTTCAACGTATTCAACATTATTTGCCTTTAAGAATTCTTTTGCTTGTTTACAATATGTACAAGACTCACTTGAATATACTACTACTTTTGCCATTTTAATTTCCCCCTAAAAAATTTTTTTTGTAATTTAAAATATTTTCAATATTTATTTCAATAAATTTATACCCTATGATTTTTTATTTAAACAAAGCATAAATTTTTTTTATACAAATTAAGTATAAATTTATCTTATTTGATTATAAACTTTCATATTCTTTTGCAATTTTTTTAAAATCTTCGAGCGATAGTTTTTCAGCTCTTGTTCTAGTATCAATGTTTAATTTATCTAATACTTCAATAATCTTATCTTTTTCAATTCCAGATTTACAAAAAGAATTTAAAATTGTTTTTCTCCTATTTTCAAATCCATTTTTTATAAGTTTAAACATTGTTTTTTCATACTCAAATCTATCTTTTTTTAATTTCATATTTACAACAGCACTATCAACATTAGGTGCTGGAACAAATACATTTCTTGAAACATTAAACGCAATATTTGCATCTGCATAATATTTTACAAACAAACTAATACTCGAATTATCTTTGCTAGTTTCATCAGCAACAAGTCTTTGAGCAACTTCTTTTTGAACCATAATAGTTATAGATTCTAAGTCTAAATCACTCTCAAGAAGCTTTGTTATGATAGGTGTAGTTACATAATAAGGTAAATTTGCTACAACTACTATTTTCTTTTGAGTAAATTTTTCTTCAATAAGTTTTTTAAGATCAATTTTTAGAGCATCTGATTGAACAAATTCAAAATTATCATAACCTCTAAGTGTATAATCTAAAACTTCTTTTAATCTTGTATCAATTTCAATTGATATCACTTTCCCAGCTTTTTCAAGCAAAAACTTAGTAAGAACACCAAATCCAGGTCCAATTTCTATTACACCATAGTCCTTATCAATAGCTGAAACTTCTACAATCTTTTCCAAGATATTTCTATCCGTCAAAAAGTTCTGTCCAAAATTTTTAGAAAAAGAAAATCCAAATTTATCACAAATTTCTTTTATTACTGATAATTTATATAAATCCATATTAAACTTCCTTTCCTAAAATATTTTCAACAGCTAATATTAACTCCTCTTCAGTAATGCCAAAACTATTCAATCTATTTATAAATTGTTTTGAGTTACAATATCCTATTTTAAAATACTCACAAAGTTGTTCTCTAAGTTCTTTGCTATTACCCATACCACTAATTCCTAAGGATGTTAAAAGACTTAAATCTATTTCATCTTTTCTGTCTAAAACGGTTATTTTAGCATTCTCAATAGCCTCTATAATGTCTTCAACTTTAGCATTTTCTACTCCAATATTATCTCCCTTTAAAGCAAGACTTCTACTCAAAAATGCATTTTTACAATTAGGAACAACCTTGTTTATATTTTTTCTAATCTTTTCTCCTGCGTAGTCAGGGTCAGTAAAAACTATTACTCCACATTTTTCATTTGCCTCTTTGATTTTTTTTAGCAAATTTTTTGAAAAATGCGTTCCATTTGTTGCAATAACATCACAATCAAATGCAGATTTTACTTTTGAAATATCATCTTTTCCCTCAACTACTATTATTTCTTTAATTTTTTTCATACTAATCCTCTATTGAAAAAAGATTTCTAACATTGCTATTAGTATTGTAAATTAAATCATTCAATTCCATTTCTTTTAGTTCAGCAACTTTTTCAGCTGTAAACTTTACGTATTTTGGTTCATTTCTTTTTCCACGATGAGGTTCTGGAGTCAGATATGGACTATCTGTTTCCACAAGCAAATTATCTAACGGAATAGTTTTTACCATTTCTCTAACATTAACTGCATTTTTAAATGTTACAGCACCAGAAATTGATATATAATAACCCAAATCCATAAATCTTTTAGCCATCTCACTAGAACCAGTATAGCAATGCATTACTCCTATTACTTTACCTTTAAATTCAGATAAAATATCATAAGTATCTCCCATCGCATCTCTAGTATGAATTATAACCGGAAGTTTTCTCTTTTCAGCAATTTCAAGTTGTTTTCTAAAAACTTCTTTTTGCTTTTCTCTAGGAGAGTTATCATAATAATAATCTAGTCCAATTTCTCCAATAGCAACTATTTTATCACTAAAAGACATCTGATAAACTTTTTCTAAATCTTCATCAGTAATTCCTTCAACTTCATGTGGATGAATACCAACCGCACCATAAACTTTATCATATTTCTTTACGATTTCAATAATTTTTTCGCTTGATGCAATATCTGAGGCTGGATCAACTATAAAATCAATTCCATCATTTTCAAAGTTATAAATAACCTCTTCTCTATCATAGTCGAATTTTTCATCATCAATATGACAGTGACTATCTACTATTCTCATTATGATACCTTTGATCCTTCTTTAATATCATTTAAAACAGTTAATACACTTAAGTTTTCTTCATCAGAAGCAGCAAGTATCATACCATTACTTTCAACACCTCTTAGATTAACTGGTTTTAAATTTGTAACAACAATGACTTTTTTACCTATAAGGTCTTTTTCGTTATAGAATTTTCTGATTCCTGAAACGATAGTTCTTACTTCATCCCCAATATCTATTTTAGAAACTAAAAGTCTATCAGCTTTAGGATGTGGTTGGCAATCTATAATTTTTCCAACTTTAAGTTCTACTTTTGCAAAGTCATCTATTGTAATTAATTCTCTTTCTTCATCAACTACTTCTTTTTCTTCATTAGAACCTGAATTTTTCTTCTTTCTAAGTTCAATTAATTCAGAATTCTTTTCTACAATTATTTCTATTTCCTTATCTACATCAAGTCTATCAAATAAATTTTTACCTTTACATACTTTTGTTCCAACTTTAAGTAGCCCAAATTTAGTTAAGTCTTCATAAGAATAATCTGAATATCCTATTTGTTCATTAATCTTAGATGAAGTTTCTTTCATGAAAGGCTTAATTAATCCAGAAATAATTCTTATGCTTTCAAGTAAATTATAAATAACTGTTTTAAGTCTATCTTCTTGTCCTTCTTTAATCAAAGTCCAAGGAGTTGTTTCGTCAATATACTTATTTGTTCTTCTTACTAACTTCCAAATTTCTTCAAGTGCCATTGAGAAGTTAAGTTTATCCATTAATTCAGCGACTCTATCTCTAGTTGTAACAGCTGTTTCAATTAAATCATTATCAACATCTGTTAATTCAGTTTGAGCAGGTACTATTCCACCAAAATACTTTTCGCACATTGCAACAGTTCTTGAAACTAAATTTCCTAAGTCATTTACAAGATCTGAGTTTATTCTATTTAACATTTTTGTATAAGTAAAATTACCATCTTGCCCAAAAGTAAATTCTCTAAGCATGAAATATCTTAATGCATCCATTCCATATCTTTCTATAATTGGTTCTGCATAAACAATATTTCCTTTACTTTTACTCATCTTATCATCATCAAACAAAATCCAACCATGACCAAAAATTTTCTTTGGAAGTGGTAAATCTAAAGCCATTAGAATTGAAGGCCAAATAATTGCATGGAAACGCATAATTTCTTTTCCTATTAAATGAACATCACATGGCCAGTATTTATTGAATTTTTCTTCATCTGTACCATATCCAACTCCAGTTAAATAACAACTTAAAGCATCTATCCAAACATAAACAATATGTTTTTCATCAAATGGTACTCTAACACCCCAGTCAAAACTTGAACGTGTAACTGATAAGTCAGTTAAACCTTCATTAATGAAGCTAATCATTTCATTTTTTCTTGATTCTGGTTGAATAAAATCAGGGTTTTCTTCATATAATTTTAAAAGTTTATCTTGATATTTTGAAAGTCTAAAGAAATATGTTTCTTCTTCACTCTGAGAAACTTCTCTACCACAGTCTGGACATTTATTTCCCTCTACTAATTGACTCTCAGTCCAAAAAGCTTCACAAGGAACACAATACATTCCTTTGTAACTTCCTTTGTATATTTCTCCCTTTTCATATAACTTTGTAAAAATATCGCTTACATTTTTTTCGTGAATTTTATCTGTACTTCTAACAAAAGCATCAAAATCAATATCTAAAGTCTTCCACAACTCTTTTGCACTATCAACAATTGGATCAATATATTCTAAAGGTTCTTTCCCAGCTTTTATTGCTGATTCTTGTAATTTTTGACCATGTTCGTCAGTTCCAGTTGTTAAAAATACATCATAACCTTGAGCTTGCTTGTATTTTTTTAATACATCTGCAACTATTGTAGTGTAAGTATGACCCAAATGTAAATTACTATTTGGATAATAAATAGGTGTTGTTAAATAAAAGTTTTTCTTTTCCAAAATAATCCTCCTAAAATTTATATCTTTATTTTACTTGCTAATCCAAAAATTTCTTCCCCTTCAACAGAAACTCCATTACAATAGACAACTTTATTTTTCATGTTTTCATTATAAGGGGCTGAAAATCTTATATAATTTCTTGTATATCCTACAAGTCTATTTCCATTAACATTTTCTTCAAATAAAACCTCATGTTTTTCTGAAAGTTGTTTTTTCAAAAATTCCGTTGTCATTTCCTTAGCTAATAATATTAATTCATTACTTCTTAACTTCTTAATATTTCCATCAACTTGTTCTTTAAAATCATAAGCAGGAGTCCCTTTTCTCTTAGAATATTTAAAAACATGAATTTTAGAAAAACCAATTTCTTTTACAAAATTTACCGTTTCCCTAAAATCTTCATCATTTTCTCCTGGAAATCCTACGATTATATCAGTTGTAAGAGCAACATTTGGAAAAATCTCCTTAATCATAGTAACTTTTTTTCTATACATATCAGTTGTATATCTTCTATTCATAAGTTTTAAAATTTTATCGCATCCACTTTGTAAAGACAAATGGAAATGTTCACAGACTTTTTTACAATTTTTTAATCTAACTAAGAAATCTTTAGAAATTATTCCAGCTTCAATTGAGCTAAGTCTAATTCTATCCAAGTTTTCTATTGTAGATAATTTTTCTATAACATCAATAAGTCTAGTATTATTATCTAAATCCAATCCATACGAACCAACATGAATACCTGTAATAATTACTTCTTTATATCCATTATTCGCAAGTTTAACAGCTTCATCATAAATATCATCAATTGGTCTTGATTTAATAGGACCTCTTGCATAAGGTATAATACAATATGTACAAAACATATTACAACCTTCTTGTATTTTTATATATGCTCTAGTTTTACTTTCCTGATTTTCAATTGATAATACATCGAACCCACAATCCTTTGTAAGTTCTGAAACTATATTAAACTTTAAATTAGATTTCTTTGATTCTTCGCACAATTCAACTATTCTAGCTCTATTTTTTGTTCCAATAATAACATCAACATCTTCAATTGTTGATATTTCATCTGGTGCTACCTGCGAATAACAACCTACAACCGCTAAAATAGCTTCTTCATTTAATTTTTTTGCTCTAGAAATAAATTGTCTTGACTTTCTATCGCTTAAATTCGTAACAGTACAAGTATTTATAACATATACATCACATATATCTTCTTCATTACAAATCTCATACCCTCGTTTCTTAAATAACTCTTGCATAGCCTCAGTTTCATACTGATTTACTTTACATCCCAGAGTTAAAAAACTAACTTTGTTCATAAACCTCCTACATAAATTCATATTGTAGAATTGAAAGCAAATTAATACCAGCAGTTTCAGTTCTTAATATTCTTGCACCAAGTCCAATACTATATGCACCATTATCCTTTAAGAAATCTACTTCTTCTCTTTCAAATCCACCTTCTGAACCTATTAATATATAAATATCTTTGCAGGAATTCTCTTTTTTTATTTTACTAATTACTTCTCTTAACGAAATATTTTTATCTTCTTCATAAGCTACTAGTAAATGGTTATCTCCTACAATATTTATAATATTCTTAAATTGTATTACTTCATTTATCTTTGGAACAATTAATCTCTTAGATTGCTTTGATGCTTCATAAGCAATTTTTTGCAATCTTTCAATTTTTTTATTCTCCTTTTTCTCATCAATCTTTACGATACATCTTTTTGAATTAACCAAAGTTATATCATAAACTCCTAGCTCAACTGATTTTTGAACTATTAAATCCATTTTTTCACCTTTTGCTAAACATTGCAATAGATGAATTCTAATATTTGATTCAGTATTTTCAGAAATTTTTTCTAAATTATAAACAGAAATATATTTGTCACAAATCTCTATATTCCCAATATAAAGCTCTCCTAAAACAACGACTTCAATTTTTTCATCTTCTGTAATTCTAAGAACTTTTTTTATATGATTATAATCATCTCCGTATATTTTAACTTTTCCTTCTATGATTGACTCATCAGTAAAAAATCTATGCATTCTTTCTCCTTGCAATCACACAAACCCAATCTTTATTTCTATTTACTTCTAAAATTTCAAAATTATTTTTTAATAAAGCATTTTCAACATCTAAATACTTTTCTTCAATTATTCCAGATCCAATAAAAATTCCATCAGTTTTTATAAATTTACTTATATCATCTAATAGTTTTACTAAAATATGCGCAAGAATATTAGCAACAATTACATCGGCTTTTGAAGTTAATTTTTCACACAAATCACCTTGATGAACTATAATTCTATCTTCAACTTTATTTAATTTTGCATTATCTAATGTTGCTTCAACCCCTAAAATATCAATGTCAACAGCTTCAACTTGTTTTGCACCAAGCTTCAATGCGCCAACAGATAAAATTCCACTACCTGAACCGATATCAAAAACTGTTTTATCTTTTAAATCAATTTTTTCTAAAGCTTCTAAACATAGAGCTGTAGTTTCATGAGTTCCAGTTCCAAAAGCCATTCCAGGATCTAATTCAATCATAACTTCATTCTCACTTAAATTATACTCTTCCCAAGTTGGTTTTATTATAAAATTTTTACCAACTTTTGTAGGCTTATAATATTTTTTCCACTCATTTGCCCAATCTTCTGTTTTTATTTTAGAGTCTATTTTTAAAATTACTTTTTCATTATATTCTTTTTCAAATTCTGAAATTCTATCTTGTAAAACTTTAAGATTATCTTCAAGCTCATCATCATTTTTCAAATAAGTTTTTACAGTAATATATTCACTTTTTTCAAAATCATCCTCATCTAAAACTACCCAATAAGGCTTATCTTTTGCAAACTCTTCATAGTCTCTTGAATCCTTTATATTTATCCCGTCTATGTCAAATAAATAAAGTATACCAACTATATTATCTTCAAATTGATTTTTTACTACAACCTCAATTTCAGTCCAATCCATTAGTCAAATAGCTCCTTTACTTTTTCAAAAAAGTTCTTTTTATGTTCTGTCAAATGCTCTTCTCTTTCATTAGAAAATTCTCTTAGTAATTCTTTTTGCTTATCAGTTAGATTTTTTGGAGTTATAATCTTTACTTTAAATTTTAAATTCCCAGTTCCGTAACCATTAACATCTGAAATACCTTTGCCTTTTAAAACAAACTCAGTTCCTGTTTCTGTTCCTTCTGGAATTGTATATTTTTCTTTTCCATCTAAAGTAGGAATTTCAACTTCAGCTCCTAAAGTAGCCTCTGTGAAAGAAATTGGCAATTCATAAAATACATCATTTCCATTTCTAACAAATAATTCATGAGATTTTACTTTGAAAATTACATAAATATCTCCATTAGGTCCACCATTTTCACCACAATTTCCTTGACCTTTCAATGTCATAATATTATTTGTATTTACTCCTTTAGGAGCTTTAATAGTAAATTTCTTTTTTACTAAAACGTACTTTTTACCTTTACAATTTTCACATTTTTCTTCTATTATTTCTCCAGAACCATTACATTCATCACATAATTCTTCAGAAACAACAGTTCCAAAGAAGCTTTGTCTTTGAATTCTAATACTTCCTCTACCATTACATTTTGAACATGTAACTTTCTTTGTCCCTGGTTTTGCACCACTTCCAGAACAAATATTACAAACTGTCTTTACATTTATAAAAATTTCTTTTTCAACACCATTAACAGCTTCAAAGAAATCTAAATCTAAATAAACTTCAGTATCTTCTCCTTTTCTTGGACGATTTGAATTTCTATAATTAGATCCAAATCCACCAAAGCCTCCAAAGTTACCAAAAATACTTTCGAAAATATCTTCCATATCAGAGAAGCCACCAAATCCACTACCTCCAGAAGCATTAGCATTAAAACTAGCCTCTCCATAAGTATCATATTTTTGTCTTCTATCGTCATCACTTAGTATTTCATAAGCGAAATTTACCTCTTTAAAATTTTCTTCTGCCTCTTTATTATCAGGATTAACATCAGGGTGATATTTTTTTGCAAGTTTCCTATATGCAGATTTTAATTCTGCCTTATTACAATTTTTATCTACTCCTAAAATCTCATATAAATCTCTCATACTCTCTCCTAAAAACATATAATTTATAATTACTCAATATATTATTTTACCATAAAATGAACTTTCTTTCTACTATTTTTATAATAAATAATGTAATGCACAAATTTCAAAATTAACAAAAAAAAGGAGCTTTCGCTCCTTAAAAATAAAATTTACAATTTTGACCTAATCCTCTCAATCTCTTCTTTAATTTCTTTTTGATTTTTTTGAATTTTATCTAATTTATATGAAAGAATACATAATATCGAAAATAAACAAAATACTATAACTGTATCCATAAAATCACCTCTAATGTCCTAATTTACTTAAATCTGGAGCTGTATTACCTTCATAAGTCATGTACCCATTAGAATTAAAAATATAATATTTACTTCCTATCTTACAAAGACATCCTGCTAAAGCTCCATAATCTCCCGGAACATGATACATCCATTCATCTCCATATCTTTCCCAACCATTTAACTCTTTTAACTTTCCTCCAATATTAAACCAGTACCATTTATTATTTATTGATAACCAGTCTGACATACTATACCTTGGGTCAAACATAAAATTATGTTCTGGAGAAAAATAGTACCAACCTTTATAGTAATTATCATAGTGCCAACCTGTTTTAAATTGACCAGATGTTTTATAGTACCACATAGTTAATCCATTCTTAGTTATATCTATCCATCCATTAGCTGTGGCTTTTAACTTTATTTTATGTTCTCTTTCCAAGTCAAAATGAGGTTTCATCTCTTCAGCAAAAATCGTTTTCTCTTTACAAACAATCGGCAAGAATATCGAAGATACCATGCTAACTAATAACATAAAACTTACAATTTTCTTAAATTTTTTCGTGATAAAAAACCTCCTAAACTATTATTTTTACCATTATATCACAGCGTTATAAGTATGTCAAGCAAAATTCTTTTTTTCCTATTTTTGTTTATGTTATGATACAATTTAATTGAAATTTAAACAATCTAAATACACAAAAAAAGATTGGGAAATCCCCAATCTAAATGTTAAAAACATAATTATTATTTAAAAATTTTCTAAAATCAATCTTGCAAGTCTATCTTCGTTATGCCTTGAATATCCAGATGACTTACTAATCAAGTTGTCTTCTAAAACTCTTATGTTTAACTTTTTCAAATTTTCTCTTTCTTCATCACTTAATAATAATTGACTTGCATTTTTTCTCTTATATTTCAAATCAACTTCTTCAGGAATTATTTCATTATTTACTATAATTGTATCAATTTTAATCCCTTCACAATGCTTATAAATTGCGTTCAAATGATCAGTAACCTTATAATCAAAGGTTTCTGTTGATTGATTAACAACATTTAAAATAAAGCCATCTTCAAGTATTTTTCTGCTATTTAGAGAAGATGATGATTGATATATTTTTAAAAAGTTGTTATATTCAGAAAAAGTTTACTTAGAATAGTTGTTTTTCCATAATCAGAGTCTCCTTTTATAATAATAACTTTATGATTAAGATCTAATAATTTATTTTTTATATATTTCTGAAAATCATTTAAAATTTCTATATACTTTAACAAATCCACTAACTGTTCACCCCACTGTATTTTTTTATTCCTTTTTTCCAAATAAACTTAGTAAACAATACTAAAAATAGACAAACTAGCACCTCAATACAAAAATAATACAATTGTTCTTTCCCATATAAAATAGCAACAGGATAATATCCCATAAATCCAAAAGGAATAATAAAAGTAAAAATAATTTTTATAAATTTATTAAAAATATTTAATGGATATTTTGAATATATTGTAAATGATTGGATTATTCTAATTAATGAATTAGATATATTTTCAAACCAAAATGAAAGACTTGCTACTATTGTAAATAAACATACAAATATTAATATATTCATAAATGTCATTGGAATTATAATCAATAGAAATCTTATTATACTTATTTGAGAAATATTTATGAATCTTATAATAATAACTAACCCTAGAAAAACTCCTCCTACATCACCTATTCCTTTGCCATATAATTGTAGTAGTTCATTTATCGGCTTAACTAAAATACCATCTAAATTCCCAGATACCAAAATATATGAGAAGTCATAAAGTGGCCAAAATAAAAATCCAAATAATCCGTAAGAAAATTGATATAAACCAAAAATTAATAGTATTTGTTCGTAACTCCACCCATTTAAATTAGGTATATTTTCAAATAAAGTATGTATAAATATAAAAGTAAGTAGTTGTGTAAAAAAATCTGATAAAATAAATATAAAAAAATCAAATTTATTACTTAATCTTAATTTAAGTTCTAATTTTCTAATTGAAATAAATAATTTTAAAGTTTTCATAACTACCCCTCAAAGATACTTAATTTTTCTAAAGCTCTATTTTGAAATTTAAATAGTATATAGGAAAGCACCAAACACCAAATAATTCCATAAAGTATACTATAAAAATTCTCAATTGAATTTACTTTTAATGAATTTATAGGCATATAAATAATATATTTAAAAGGAAGAAACTCAATTATATTCCTATACTTATCTTCAAAGAACTCTAAAGGAATAAGTAATCCAGAACAAATAGAAAATAAAAAGTCTTTAAAATGTGTAACTCCTTCAACACTAATTATCCAACACGAAAAAAGTCCAACTATATAATTTATAACAAAATTCAAATATATAGATATAAAAATTAATATCACAAAAAAAACCAAATGTTCAACTTTTTTCACACTAACATCAAAATATATAAAAATTGTTAAAATGAATAAAATTATTTGAGTTAAAAAAACCCATACAACCTCTCCAATTCTAATGAACCAGAACTTAAAAAATAAATTTACTGGTGTTGTTAATGAATTCAATATACTTCCATCTTGTATTTGTTTAGAAATAACTCTATCTATTCTATTAGTAGTCAATGCATATATAATTTGAGACAATAATGTATATTTTAAAATATCATTAAAATCATATCCATTTATTGTCCCTCCACTTACATACACACTTTTCCAAAATGATATCAAGAAAATTATCAAAATTACAGAGCTTAAAAAATTCCATATAATTTCATACTTGTATTTAGATAGCCTAATAAAAATTAGTTTTACAAAAGCTAAGTATTTTCTTAAATTCATTCTGATTTCTCCTTACCAGTAAAAATTTTATAAATAGAGTCTTCAAAACTACATTCTCTAAAATTAATCTCTATATTTGTGTCAAAAAGTAAATCATGTAAAACTAATGAAGTATTTTTGCTGTTTCTAATAGTTATATGTAATTCATTTTTACCTTCATATATAATTTTACAATATGAATCCAATTTTTTAACTATTGAAATCATCTCTAATTTCGTTTCATGCTGTAAATTTTTGAATTCTATAATTCTATTTTTACCATATTTTTCAACTATACCCTCAGTAGTATTATCTTCTATTATTTTTCCAGAATCTATGATGATAATTCTTTTACATACGTCTGAAATATCATTTAAATCGTGAGATGTAAATAATACCGTTACATTTTTTTCTGAATTCAAAAATTTTATAAACTTCTTTATTTTTTCTTTTGTTTCTATATCAAGTCCAATTGTTGGTTCATCTAAAAAAATTATACTTGGATTATGTAAAAATATTGAAGCTATTTCGCATTTTATTCTTTGTCCTAAACTCATTTTTCTTAAAGGTTTATTTACTAATTCTTCTAGTCCTAACATAAAAACTATTTCTTCAAAATTTTGTTTAAATAACTTCTTTTCAACTTCATATATATCCCTTAATATATGGAAAGACTCATTAGGAGAAAGCTCTGGCCAAAGTTGAGGCTTATTACCAAACATTATTCCTATATTTTTAACATGATTAACTCTCTCTAAATACGGCACTTTTCCATCAACTACAACATTTCCTTCTGAAGGATGTATTATACCTGATAATATTCTTAAAGTTGTAGTTTTCCCCGATCCATTTTTACCAATGTATCCAACACTCTCTCCTTTTTTTATATTAAAAGATATGTCATTAACAGCATTTAAAAATATATTATTATATCTATAAGTCTTTGAAAGATTATTAACTTTAATTATATTTTCCAAATTTATCTCCTCTCAAACTTAAATTAGTATTCAAAGAATTCCACCAAAAGTAAATATCTCCTTTTTTGGATAATTCTTCTCTCAAAAAAACAATCATTAATTTGTTAAACTCACATACTGGATCTATAGATTTAATTTTTGAATTATTATAATAACTTCTTGCAGAACAACAAGCTGAACATTCTTTATTAAATTCACATAACTTACATTCAAGTATATTATTTTTATAATTATACCTTAATTCTTTCCATGTCTGATTATTTAACATATTATTCCAAAAATCTTCTTTAACACTTCCATACGAAAATTTTTTATCTTCACAAAAATCCACACAAGGATAAACGTTTCCATCGCTAGACAAAGCAAACTGTGAAATTCCAGCTCCACAAGGGGAAGACATACACATGTAAGAATTTTTTTTAGTTATCATCTTTTTTATAAAATAATACATATTTTTCTCAAATATCAATATATTATCTTTTTTTAATTTGTTAGCCAATTTGTCTAGAATACTTTTATATGTATAAAACATTTCCTCTGATGATAATCTTAGGTCTGAGAATCGACCTCGACCAGATGGTAAAAAATAATTAACGGAAAAGTTATGTACTCCCAAATCAAAAAAATTATCCAACTCATCTGTAATCAATTTATAATTACTTTTGTTTAAAACAGAAATTATACTATACTTACAGTTTAAACTATTCATCATAATTAAGGAAGCAATAGTTTTTTTGTAGTACTGTTACCATTAAAATCTAATCTATTTATGTTAGAAACATCTGTAAATCCATCAATACTAACGCCTACACCAAACCCATATTTCTTAAAAAATTCTATAACCTCAGAATTAATATATATTCCATTTGTTTGAATTAAATATTTAACATATTTTGAAAAGCAAGAATTTTCAATTTTTTCTACTATTTGTCTAATTTCATTAAATCTTAACAGTGGTTCACCACCATGGAATAAAATATACATATTTGAACTAAGTTTTCTAAAAACTTTATTAATAAAGCAATAAACATCATTCACATCTAAACTCTGTTTTTTTATTCCTGCATCTAAATAGCAGTATGAACACCTTAAATTACAATCATTAGTCATATCTATGACTAGAGTTACTGATTTAATAACTATCCCCTACCACTATTATTAATTAATTAAATGAAGTATACTTTGATTATACCTTTAATATCTAACTATGTCAATATATTTATATATTTTATAAAGACTTTTTCTGTTATGATCCAATTTAATTGAAATTTAAACAATCTAAATACACAAAAAAAGATTGGGAAATCCCCAATCTAAATGTTAAAAACATAATTATTATTTAAAAATTTTCTAAAATCAATCTTGCAAGTCTATCTTCGTTATGCCTTGAATATCCAGATGACTTACTAATCAAGTTGTCTTCTAAAACTCTTATGTTTAACTTTTTCAAATTTTCTCTTTCTTCATCACTTAATAATAATTGACTTGCATTTTTTCTCTTATATTTCAAATCAACTTCTTCAGGAATTATTTCATTATTTACTATAATTGTATCAATTTTAATCCCTTCACAATGCTTATAAATTGCGTTCAAATGATCAGTAACCTTATAATCAAAGGTTTCTGTTGATTGATTAACAACATTTAAAATAAAGCAAATTTTTGCTTTGGTATTAGTTAATGCTTCACTTATTTCAGAAATTAGTAGATTTGGAATTACAGAAGTATATAAACTTCCCGGACCTATTAAAATTACATCAGAATTGTAGATTTCGTGAACAACTTCATTTAGCGGTTTTGCATATTTTGGAGAAATAAAAACTCTATTTATTCTACTACTATTTTCATCTTCTAAATTCAAAGCAGTAATATTACTTTCTCCCTCAATTATTTCTCCATTTTCAAGTTCTGCAAATAATTTTATATTATCCAAAGTAACAGGTAATACTTTCCCAGTTATTGCTAATATATTAGAAGTTTCTTGTATTCCCAAAACAAAGTCTTTATAAATATCAGCCATTGCAACTAAAAATAAATTTCCAAAACTTTGACCTTTTAAATTTCCCTCTTTAAATCTATATTTCATCAATTTTTCCATAGATTTTTCAGTATTAGCAAGAGAAATCAAACAAGCTCTAATATCTCCAGGTGGTATAACTCCTAAATCATCGCGAAGCATTCCTGAACTTCCACCATCATCAGCAACAGTTACAATTGCAGTAATATCTTTAAAATATTTTTTTAATCCTTTTAGAAGAGTAGAACTACCTGTTCCTCCTCCAATCGTCACAATTTTTAAATCCTCTACCATAATCTATCGTCTCTATGTGCAATATTAACATTAGAATGTCTTTTTTTAAGTTCAGCAAATAATTCTTCAGCTAAGCAAACTGAACGGTGCTTTCCTCCGGTACATCCTACACCTATTGTCAACATAGTTTTCCCTTCAGTTTTATACTTTGGAATTAAAAATTCCAACAAATCTACAATTTTATTTAAAAATATTTTTGAGTCTTCAAAACTCATTACAAAGTTCTTTATTTCTTTATTTGTTCCATTAAAATCTTTAAGATCTTCAAGGTAATATGGATTAGGTAAAAATCTAACATCAAAAACTAAATCCGCTTCAACAAGTATACCATTTTTGAATCCAAAAGATTCTATATTTATAACTAAATCTTTTTTATTCCCATTAAAAAATAGAGTATTTAATTTGTTTCTAAAACTACTAGCGGTTAATCTTGTGGTATCAATAATTATATCTGATTTATCTTTTATATCACTTAACATTTCTCTTTCTAATTGTATAGACTCAGAAAGATTACCCTTTGGATTTACCGGATGTGGTCGTCTTAATTCTTTATATCTGTTAATAAGCGTTCTATCACTAGAATCTAAAAAAAGAACTTTTAACTCACAATCCATTTTCTTTAAGTTTTGAATTGTTTCTGATAAATCTTCAAAAAATCTAGCTCTTACATCAACAACTATTGCTAAATTTTCAATTCCTTTTGTAGAATTATTTATAAGTTCTACAAAATCTACAATAAATTTTGGAGGAAGATTTTCCATACAATAATATCCCATATCTTCAAAATGGTTTAATGCTAATGTCTTTCCCGCTCCACTCATTCCTGTAATAATAACTGCTTCCATAATCTAATCCTTTAATATTCTTACCTCAGTCTCTAATTTGACTTCAAATTTTTCAAAAACAACTTTTTGAACATACTCAATAAGTTCCATAACTTCTTTATAACTTGCATTACCTTTATTAACAATGAATCCAGAATGTTTTTCAGAAACCCATGCATCATTTATATGATATCCTTTAAGTCCAGCATCTTCAATCAACTTTGAAGCGAAATGTCCCTCAGGTCTTTTAAAAGTACTTCCGGCAGAACCAAAGTTTAAAGGTTGTTTTGAATTTCTTTTTTTCCTTAAATCTTCATAAACAGCATTTATTTCTTCTTTATTTCCTTTTTTTAATTTTAATTTTATAGTTAAAACTATATAATTTTTTCTTTGAATTATACTTTTTCTATAAGAGAACTCTAATTCTTCATTTTTTAATTCTTTTACTTCGTAATTATCAAGATCAAGCACTTCAACAGATTCAACTATATCTTTAATTTCTCCACCATAGGCTCCAGCATTCATAAAAATCGCTCCACCTATTGTTCCTGGAATCCCAGAAGCAAATTCAAATCCAGTTAAAGAATTTTCATATGCAACTTTGTAAACTTCTGATAATTTCGCTCCAGACTGAGCAATTAAATAATCTCCTTCAACTTGTATATTTGAAAATTCACTTTTTATTTTAATTATAACCCCGTTATAGCCATCATCTGGAACTAATAAATTAGATCCATTACCTATAACGAAAAATTTTAGATCATTTTCTCTACAAATTTTTATTGCTTCAATTATATCTTCTACCTTTTTTGGTTCGATAAGAGCAATACATTTACCACCAATTTGAAATGTTGTATGATTTTTTAATGGCTCATCATATTTTACAACACAATTCAATTTACTAAATAACATAATTACCACCTAATTCGATTTATTATTAATTTCTTCCATTATTCTTTTAGTTAGCTCCTCAGCAGCATTATAACCATACAACTTTTGACGTATATTTCTTGCTGCAACCTCTACTATTAAGGCTATATTCCTACCTGGTTTAACTGGAATAACAATATGAGGAATTTCTATTCCTAATATATTTCTATATTTATCATCAAGACCTAATCTATCATATTCTTTATCCTCAACCCAATTTTCAAGTTCAATAACAAAATCAATATCAGTAGATCTCTTTATTGCTCCTGAACCATATAATCTTTCAATATCTAATATTCCTAGACCTCTAATTTCTAGAAAATGTCGAATGTTTTCAGGAGACTGTCCATATAGTTTATTGTCAATTTTTTTTATATCAACAGCATCATCTGCTACCAATCTATGACCACGAGCAATAAGTTCTAATGCCGTTTCACTCTTTCCAATACTACTTTTACCTATTATTAATATGCCCATACCAAAAACTTCTAGTAATCCACCATGAATTCTAATTTCTTCACTTAAAGCATATTCTAAGAAATCACTCATTTTAGAAATTAATTTTGTTGTTCCATAGTCAACTCTTAAAATAGTTCTATTATGTTTTTTTGCTAATGAATAAACTTCATAAGGTACATTAATATCATAACTATAAATTAAAGCAGGTATCGGATAAGAAAAGTATTTATCAAAAATATTTCTTCTTTCATCAAACGGTAAATGTTTGTCATAGTATTCATGTTCTGGTTGTCCAATTATTTGAATTCTTTGATATGGAAATGTATCAAAAAAGCCATTTAGTTGAAGACCAGGTCTATTAAATTCATTAAATTTTATTTCAATATTATCATAATCATCACTTTTATATACAATTTCAAGTTCTAGTTTTTCAACTAAATCTTTTAATAGAACACTTTTTTCCATACTATCCCTCATTATTAAAAAATTCAAATATATTTTTTGCAGTTTTTTTATCCATTTTATCAACAGTCATAAGTTCATCTATACTTGCCTTTTTAATCGCAGAAACATTTCCAAAATGAGATAAAAGTTTTATCTTCTTAATTTCTCCAACACCTTTAATTTCATCAAGAATTGAATTTTGTAATTTTTTATTCTGCAAACTTCTATGATAATTAATGGCAAATCTATGAACCTCTTCTTGAATATCAAATAAAAATCTATATATATTTGTATTTATATCTAGCTCGATATAATTATCTTCAAAAATTATTCCTTTTGTTCTATGCTTATCATTTTTAACAAGTCCTATAACAGGAACATTTAGGTTTTTCTCCAAAAGAACTTCTTTTGCTACATTAACATGCCCCTTACCACCATCCATTAAAATAAGATCTGGCATTTCAGAAAAACTACTTCCAATAGAATTTATTTTTTCATCTAAAAACCTGTTAAATCTTCTTGTAAGCATCTCTTTATGACTAGAATAGTCATCTTGACCTACAACAGTTTTTATTTTAAACTTTCTATAATCTTTTGAACTCTTAAATCCATTTTTATAAACTACCATACTTCCAACATTAAAATCACCAGAAATATTTGAAATATCATAGCATTCTATTCTGTTAAGAGTTTCAATAACTAAAATATTCTTTAAATAGTTAATTGCTTCTAAATATTTTATATTAATATTTTTACTATCAAAAATATGTTTAGTTAAAATTTCTTTTGCATTCTTTTGTAAAATCTTTATTTGTTCAAATTTTACACCTTTTTTAGGATTTTTAACCGAAATTGCATTTTCATCAAAAATTTTTGATAAAAATAAAGATATCTCATTTAAAAATCTATCATCTGAATAATCAATATATATTTCTTTAACCTTATTATGATGACTTATGTAAAATTGTCTAATTACATTTGAAAATAATTCTTCAAACTCCAAGTCTAGATTATTTTCAACAATAAAATGCTTTCTATCTATTACAAGACCGTCATTTATAATAAAAATTGCAACTACCAATATATTTTCAACATATGCATACGAAATCAAATGATATTCTTTAAATTTCTTTATGTTAAATATTTGTTTTGTAAATAAATAATCTAATTCACTCAAAAAATCTCTGTATTTAATCGCAAGTTCATACTCTTCTTTTACAGAGGCTTCTTTCATCTTATTAAGCAAAATTTCTTTAATTTCAGAAGTATCTCCAGAAAGAAATTTAATAACTTTTTTTACATCATTATTGTAATTTTCTCTATCTATATTTTGAGTACATGGTGCTGAACATCTTCCCAAATAATAGCTCATACAAGGTCTTTGTAAAAACTTTCCCCTGTCAAAATTTAATTTACAATCTCTAATATTATAAATTAATATAGATAATTCCATTAATTTTTCTAAGTCTGAAATTGTAGGAAAAGGCCCAAAATATTGAGCCTTATCATCCTTTACATCTCTAACTTTTAAAATTTTTGGAAATTTTTCATTTGTAATCTTTATATAAGGATACTGCTTATCGTCCTTTAAGTTAATATTATATTTTGGTCTATTTTTTTTAATCAAATTTGCTTCTAAAACTAAACTTTCAGTTTCATTATTAACAATTATATATTCAAATCTATGAATATGTTCTACCATAGCTTGAACTTTCTTATACTTATGATTAGTAGTAAAATATGACCTAACTCTATTTTTTAAAGAAACAGACTTCCCAACATATATAATATTGTCATCCTTATCATACATTATATAAACTCCAGGTAAATCTGGTAGTTTTTTTAATTCGTAATTTATATCAAATTCTCTTAAATTTCCTTGCATTGTTCTCTTAAGTATTCTAAATCATGTCCACTTAAATATGGAGATAATTTTTCATAACACATTTTATTATAATCATTTAACCAAGCAATTTCATCATCACTTAATAATGATTTATCAACTGGTCTTGTATCAATTGGAACAACTGTTAAATTATCAAATTTTAAGAATTGTCCAAATTCAGTCATTTCATCTTCAACACAAACCATTATACTTTCAATTCTAATACCATGGCTTCCACTAATGTAGATACCTGGTTCATCTGAAGTAACCATTCCAACTTCCATTGGATACTCATTTCCAGCAGTTGCTATTCTTTGTGGTCCTTCATGAACATTTAATACATGACCAACACCATGTCCAGTACCATGATTGAAGTTAATTCTATTTTTCCATAAGCAATATCTAGTAAATGCATCTAAATATCCACCATTAGTTCCTTCTAAGAATTTAGCTTCCATTAAATTAATATGAGCTTTTAAAACAAGAGTATAGTGGTAAATTTCTTCTTCTTTTAATTTACCAACAGCAATTGTTCTTGTAATATCAGTTGTTCCATCTAAATAATGTCCACCACTATCAATTAAATATAACCCTCTTGGTTCAACCTTTACAGGATTTTCATGACTTGGTTTATAATGTGGCATTGAAGCATTTGCACCATAAGCAGAAATTGATTCAAAGCTATCTTCTATAAATAAGTCTTGTTGTTTTCTAAATTCTAATAATTTTTCAGCAGCTATCATTTCTGTTATAGTTCCTGTTGGAATTCCAGTTTCTAACCAATTTAAGAATCTTACTAAAGCAACACCATCTTTAATGTAAGCATTTTTAGTATTCTTAATTTCTATTTCATTTTTATGACATTTCATTAATGATGTAAGATTTGTTCCTGTAACAATATTAACACCTCTTGCAATTGATGAATAAACTGCTACATTTGTTTTTCTAGGTTCTAAGTATAAAGTTTTTCTTGCTTCAATATCAGAAACATCTCTTCCTATAACTTCATATGGTTTTATACTAACATTATTTTCTTTTAGGTAATTTGCAACTTCTTCAGATAATTTTGATTTATCAATATATAAGTTACAAGCCTTATCAGAAACTAAAAGGTATGAAATAACAACTGGATTGCATTGAACATCATTTGCTCTAATATTTAAAACATATGCAATATCATCTAATGAACCAATGAAATGATAGTCAATTCCTCTATCTTTCATCATAGCTCTTAATCTAGCTAATCTATCAGAAGTTGATTCTCCAGCATATTTTTCATCAAAGATATATACCTTGCTATCTGGACTTGCTGGACGACCTTCTTCATTCCAAATTTCTCCAACATAATCAACATCTGTTATAAATTCAAAATTAGGTAATTTTTTAATTAAATTTTCATATTCAGCAACAGAAGTATTATTACCATCAAAAGCAATTTTTCCTCTATTTGGAAATTCTTGTAATAAAAATTCTTCAATAGAAATTGATTCAGGTAATCCTGTTTTATATAATTCAACTTCTCCAACTGCTAGTTCTTTTGCAGCTTGAATGAAATATCTTCCGTCAGTCCATAATCCTGATTTCTTTGTTGTAATAACAGCAGTACCAGCTGAACCTGTAAAGCCTGTTATAAATTCTCTTGTTTTGTAATAATCAGCTAAATATTCTGATTGATGAGGATCTGAGCTAGGTACAATATAGGCATCTATATTTCTTTTAGCCATCATTTTTCTCAACTTACTAATTCTTTCATTAATCATAATAATACCCCCTAAAATTTTTAAATTTTAACAATTATATTATATCATTGTAAACTTATTATTTCAATAATAAAAAACTTTTAAATAAAAAAGATACTATTTAAAATAGTATCTCACTTAATTTTCTTAATTATTTTTTTCCTTTTAAATCTTTTGCAATTAAAGCATCAAGAACTAATTCATATCCTTCAGCGCCAAATTGCAAAGATCTATTTACTCTACTAATTGTAGCAGTTGATGCTCCAGTTTCAAGTTCTATTTCATTGTATGTTTTTCTAATTTTTAGAAGTTTTGCAACTTCTAATCTTTGAGAAATAGAATTTAATTCACGTAAAGTACAAACATCTTCAAAGAATGCATAACAATCATCTTTGCTTTTTAACATAAGAATAGCTTCAAAAAATTCATCTAATTGTTTTGATTGTAATTTTTTTAAGTTTGACATAATAATACCTCCATTTATTTAATAATATCACGAACTAATTATACTTCATTGTACAATAATAGTCAAGTGTTAAATCACATTTTATAAAAAAATTGGCGGGAATATGTGGGAATCGAACCCACCTAAGAAGCTACAAACTCCTTACGCTGGTTTTGAAGACCAGAGAGCACACCAGAACTCATCTACTCCCATAAAACAACATTAAGTATTATACATTATTTAGTAAAAAAAATCAACCTTTTAAGAAATCAATTCATAAAAAAATTGATTTTATATAAAAAATTAATACTATTTATCTGAAAACTCTCCAATTTTATCTGTAATCTCATTTATTTTATTAACTCTATCAAATTTAACTCTCTTAATTGATTTAGAAAAAACTGCAGATATTAAAACTCCTATTGCTATAGAGCATGCATGAATAACAGTGCTGATACCACTATTTAAAGCTAGTAGATACTCGTTTTTTGCAAAATATTCCATAGTGCGATACATTCTATAACCTGGAACTAACATGACAATTCCTATATATAAAAATACTGTTGATGGAAGTCTAAGTCTTACAGAAAAATATTCAGCAAATAGTCCGACAACTACTGAAGCTATTAAATTGCTAACTGCGTTTCCAAAATGTTTACTACAAAAATAGTAAACAATCCAACTGATTGTCCCTGTTATTGTACAATATACAATTGCTTTTTTTGGAACAATAAAAAATATCGAAAATGCTATACTTGAAACAATAGCACATATAACATTTAAAAATAAATCCATAAAAACTCCTATCCAAAAATTCTAAGCACTAAAACTACTCCAATAGCAATAGAAACCGCAGTAAATATTGCAGACATTATACCAATTATTCCCGATAAAATATCACCTGATAAGATATCTCTCATAGCATTTGTTATCTGAATTCCAGGAAATAATGGGACAATTGAAGCTATCATAATACTTGATAAATTTGCTATACTTACAATTTTCGACATAGTCATAACAAAAAGTGCTACTCCACTTGCAGATAAAAATGTTGTTAAAAATAAAGGCAATCCAGCTTTTTCTATATATACTAAGATTAACATTTCAACAAACATAGCTAAACAAGCTGGAATAAAATCACCTATTGTACCTCCAAAAATAAATGCCAAAAATGGAGCTGATAATGTTACTAATGAAATTTTAGTAAAATTACTATATGAACTCTTGTTTTTTATATTTTTTAATTCTTTAAAT
>ERZ772930.84-NODE-84-length-36460-cov-4.84889_pt1 | contig 36460 bp, 52 predicted proteins | sample MGYA00511685_ERZ772930 | MGnify/ENA primary metagenome ERZ772930 (study PRJEB29015, sample SAMEA2738053) | human oral metagenome | biome: human oral; feature: human-associated habitat; material: saliva | place: China | collected 2226 ... | reverse complement strand
GCTCATTGGTAGAGTGCTAGAGGTGTTGGTTCGATTCCAACCTGTTGCAATGATGGCTAACAACAGGCGACTTACTATAATATTTGTTATAGTAAAGCATACTAAGGTTAGTCTTTCTCGGAGGAGGACGCTCCTCCATTATCAGAGGTGGTGGAATAGGTAGACATCAATAGTGGTAGGTATATAGTGCAGTAGATTATCAGATTCTAATCTGGACAAATATCGGCATAAAAATAGTAGAACTACAGCCAATGACACTCCACATAAATTATACTTTGCGAGGTGCAAATCCTCGCCCCTCTGACTGAATATATTAGATTATGTAAAGCTAACATAATCGTACCATTACATTAGTATGGATAATGTTGAGAGTAGCGGAAACTGTAACCTTCTGCAGGAGGACCGTGAAGTCTCAAGGAAGTTCAGTAGAGATATTGATATAATTGATTTTGTTACTACTACACATAGAAAGTGACTACTGCTTATAGGTGCGATGCCTATCTTCCTTGCTTGTTTTATATTACTTACAAATAACATGGTAATAGAAAAGGTAAAAGCGAAAAAGAAAAACTCAAAAATATATAGATATCTTTTTGATGAAATGAATTCAGGATGACACTTAAAGTTCTTGGCGAGCCATCAAGACACCGACGATAAGTTGAAATATAATTATTGTATAATAGAAGCACACTCTGCAGAAGAAGCTATTAATATATTCCAAGACTATTTTAATTGTGATATTAAGAGGGAGAATAAAAACTCCTGTCCTTGTTGTTGAGAGAGGTTCTGATATATTTCTACAGATGATCCAGAGAAAGGAGATTGCGATGGTATTTATATATATAATAGATCTAAGGAAGATATAGATGAAACAATAGAAATACGAGAACAAAATTGATGGAGGATTCTTTACATTGAAAATAAAGAATGAGAATAAAAGTAAAACTATTAAATCCATTTAGACACTCACTGTTTACATTTGTTTTGTTCGCTATTGATATAGACGAAAAAGAAACTATTGTTATTTTGTTTAACTTACAATTGAGTTTTATTTATTGAAAAAGATAATGAATGAAATCATACTTACAGCCTGTGTGCTAAAGAGCAATTGAGAACCTGTATATTGAATGAATGCATAGACCATATTTATTCTTTAATCAGAAATTAATGCTAGCAATTAAAGTACTCCTCACTACATTATTTATTGTAGTAGAGATCATTGTATCTTTTGAAATAATTGTTTGAATTAATTGGATAATGGAAAAATACGAAATCGAATTTACAGAAATATGATTAATGCTTTCGGCATTAATAACGACAATATTGTTTATATGAATTATGATTAGTTTTATTCTTTATGTATTTTCTTAAAAATGCTATCAAATATAAATCACAAGACAAAGGTAGATTTAATGGCAGGAGAGGTAGTAGCTAGATTTTTTGCTTCATTAGGTTATGAAGTTGCTATCTCCGATATAAGCACTAAAGATGTGATAAAGCTACTCCGTAAAATTGCTGACCATATGACAAGATTTGCTGATAGTTTAAAAAATAATCCTAATCAAAAATGCAAGAACTAGAAACCTTACTCAAATCCTTAGTCCATAAAGAGCGGAAGCCTTGTGGGAAAGAGGTTCTTGATTTGAGTATTGAAGATGATATTGTATCTATATTACTCGAAGACTTTTTTGCTGATAATATTAAACTTAATCTAAGGTCTATTGTAAGTTTGAATAGTGGCTTGTGGCAGTTTGTGTGCGATAAACAACTATATAAACATGACCAACGAACAGATTCTGATTGGATAAAGAGTGTAGAGGATACACGAGATAGCGAAAAATCTATTACAAAATATTTAACAGAAGCTGATTATAGATATCGACTCCTAGAGTCAGCACTGATTCCCGAGGAAGAGCTAGGGAAGTTTTTAGTTGATAATATTGTAGTAAAATGAAATTCAAAGTAGGAGATAAAGTGAGGCTTGACAGAAACCAACTAGCAGCACAAGCAGAGTCATGACATATTAAGAGTTATGAGATATTAGGATGGAAGATTGATAGAATTGGTAAAGGTGAGGTTTATTGACCCCATACTAAATATACTTGGTATCAAGAAAGCTGTCTCGAATTTGTCACAGAAGAATCAGAATTTAAAAGATGAGAGATAGTAGAAGTATACGACATTAAACAGAGGAAACGAGTTAAGGGAATTTTTATTTGCGAAATTCCCTGAGCCTTGTATCCATATATTTGTGTAAATACTTCTTTTGAAAAAGAATATCTAGACTGAAAACCATTCTGTTTTACTAGTCGAGTCCAAATACGTAAGTCTAAATCAAAACTTACTCGCCAAGAAATCGCAGAAAAATTCTGAGTAAATGAAGACTTTGAATTAGTAGAAGATTAGATACTTTAAATAATACTAATTAGATAGTTTTACAATTTAAGAATGCAGTTAACAATTGATATATATATCAATAATTAGATACTTTTACTTTATATAATTCAATAGAAATGGAAAGAGAATTATATTGCAATAATCAAATGACTACCCAGCAAATGGGAAGGTTTGAATATCATAACAAGATTAACCTTATATTTAGTTCAATTACGTTCCCGTTCGTTATGCTAGTATTTGGGTTTCTTCTTTATGTTTGATTAAAAGATAGGAAATGGGGAATGAGTATTTGTTTTTGAATCACATTTTTGATTATTTTAATGTCATTTATTTTAAGTATCATTTGATTAATAAAAATAAATCAAAGCCCTTATGATTATTTTTGTATATACTTGCCTTTATAATTTTATCTTAATCTTATAAAATATGTGACTACTTACCTGATTAGTTAGAGTGGCTTTATCCACTCTTAAATGAGTTGAAGAACTCGTAAAAGATATTACATTTAATAATTCTGAAGAAGAAGGACTTGCTTCAGTATTAACTCTAGGTGCATCCTCTTTGATAAAATGAACAGCTAAGTGAATACAAGAATGAATAGAGGATATAGAAGAAGATTAAAAAACAATAATAATATTTATTTTAATATATTTATTATAATGAAGACCTTTTTAATTTTATCTTTAATTATTATAGCAATAGGATACCTTATCTATCCACCACTATATCTTTTAAATAAAAAATATAAATGGCTTAGAGATATAAAACAATTGCTACAGAATCTTTTTGTACGGAATGTAATTCCATTCATTGTATGTTTTGCTACATTACTTGTATTATATAATAATATAAAAAATAATATGTCTCTATCATATTCACCTGATTCTATTGCTTGTTTATCAACTTTGCTTATAGCTACTATTACTTTCCTAGGGAAATTAATAACGCATAATGATAAAGACAAAAATGGTACTGAAGAAGCTTATCAGGAAATAAGTTATTGAGTTATTCTTATAGGAACTTTAGCTTTAGTTATTTCTATTACATATTATATCTTTCAATGAGCCGTTGTAATTAACTAATTTTACATTCTGCTATTATAAAAATGGATTCATTTTTATTCCCCTTCTGGGATTATCACAAAGCTATTCTTCGTATATGGGAATGAAATATAGAGAATACTTTAGATAAGCATCAAGACTTCAGATGGAAGCTTAACTGATCGTGACAGTACTTTCTTCTGCGAAAGAATGTGGAAGCAAGATTTACATTAGATCAACAAGAAAATAAATGGATTGTAAAGTTTTATAATACTTTAGTTTATCCACAACCAGAAAAAGAATATAAAAGATTACGTGATTTTTATATTGACTTATTTAAATTCTGTGATGAACTCATCGGACACTGTGAACTGATACAACACTATTGAGATTCAGAAGATGTCAGAAGAATTATCAGAGAGAATAGCGATGCTGGCTCTCTCCCCGCTACAGAGAATTTTACAAGAGGATAGAAAAGAATTAACTGATAAATATTTAGATCTTATAAATGAAATAAATGAAGTTAAGTGATTTTATTAAAAAAGATATAGTTGAATTTATTGATACTAATAAAATTTATTCTCTTAATATTAAAGAGAATATTTATAAATGTTGAGATGATATTAATAATAAAGATCTTATAGAAATTAATCTTTATAATTTCTTTATTGATTCTTGAGAAGGACACACATTATTATTCTACCTTAACTGACATCCTTATTATAATTCTAAATATTATTTTGTTGAGAAGATTAAAAACATTTATATCTTTAAAATAAAAGATAAAGATTTCAATACAATATTCGTAAGTGATTGAACTCCTGATCCAATCTTAACATTAGCACAATTAATTATTTATATCAGAGAAAATTAAAAATGATAATCCAAACAACAAAACTTTATAAACATAAAGATTGATTTCCTGTCAGGTTTGTTAAACTCTGACAATATTCTTATCAGATGATCAAACTACAATCTCCTCACCTGTTAGCAGAAGGAGAACCAATATGAGTTTGAGATATAGAATGTTTATTAAAAAACATTGAAGGAGAATATGAAGAAGGGAATAAGTAATTGTTTTTAATTTATAATAATATATTTATGGATAAAGGATTAATTAAAAAGGTTGAGGGTATCATAACTGAATTCATCACTAATAGTGAGCACATCTTAAAACATATCAAAGAAAGATCAATTGAAGAAATTCAAAAAATGTGTGATACTTATAATATGAATTACAATAACATCTTTCCTGCAGCGAGTAAAGACTGGAACTCAGAGAAAGTCTTTCCTCAATCAGACTTAACTTCAGGTAAAGTTGATAAGTATGCTCAGGAAGAAGGACTATCCATTGACGATATAATTAAGCACTGACCTGGAGAATATAAAATTATTTTTAAAAAAGCGCATCCAGAAGGTTTAGATATTAGTAAGAAACTTATTGAACATTATAACACTTCATTCTTTACAGCGTTACTTAATTACTTAAATAAATATTTATATGATTCTATTGGACAAGACTTTGTAGAAATATCTCCTGAATTACTTCATTATTATATTTACACAAAAGCATTGCCAACTGAATATTTAGTAAGAGTTAAACAAGATTTAAAAAACCAAACATTTAAAATTCTAACTAACTTAGAAAATGAAATTTAAATGGTATAAGAGCGAAGCAAGTTTAGTAGCTGAAGTGAGAACTTTATGTCAGTATGCAACAATACTAACTTGAGTTCCTCACGTATCACCTACTATTATAACTCATGATACTACGTGGAATAAAGCATCGACAATTGAAACTATAAAAAATTTAAAAAAAGAAATCAAAGATTTAAAACAAATAATTAGAAGAGAACTTCCTAAGGTTATTAAAGAGATTAAAAAGAAATATAGAGGAGTAGTCCCAGAAAAACTAATTCCTATTTATTCTAAGTACAGGCCAACAGGGAGAAATATTATTAGAAGATGATACAGCTTCTTAGAATGGGACGCTTGTCCAGATGATGATTTTATAAAATGGTGAGAAGAGAATCCAGAACTTGCAAAGAATAATATTAAATATCAGGTATTAAATTTTAAAAAATATGCAACAAAATATATAAAGAATATTAAAACAATGCCGCCATGGGAATTAGAAGATTTACGTAAAGCGGCATTGACTTATTCTACAAGGGCAGAATGGCTAATTAATAACCCAGTAAAAGGAACTAAAGAACCTGACTATAATGTTAATGTTCATTGAAAATATATTACACCTTTTAAATCTTTTTATCGATAATGATAAAACATAAAAAGGGGGCATCCATAATTCATGAATATAGATTTATGGATCCACTTGCTCATAGTCCTATACAAGTATTCATTTGAGACTTTGAATCACCAGAAGCGTTTAAAGAATTCTTTGAATGTTTCTGATTAGATGAGGTACAAAAAGAATGGTATACTAAATCTAAGTGACTAACAATAAAACCTGATGATAATGCTGTAACAATTATTTGGTTAAAAGATTATTTATTAGATGTTTTAATTCATGAATTCTCACACGCAGTAAGGGCAAACTTAAAACATTTGTGAATTAAAAATTTTAATGATGATGAACTCACTGCATATTTCTTAGGATCATTTACTTGTCAATTCTTTAATCAAGTTAATCCTAGAAAATTTAAGGTATCAAAAGGGGCTGATTTTTATAATACTAATAAATATTACGATGATTAAGAAACTATTAAACAAAGCAATCAAATTTGCAGTAAAAGAGAAACCGATATTAACATATGAAAATTTTAAAAAATATATAGATACTAGTGAAAATTTTAATCTAGAATATTTATATAAATATTATAAAAAAATTACGCCTATTGAAATGTTTGTAACTATTAGAAGTAATCAATTAAATAAAACAATAGAAGAACTTGCTAAAGAAAAAGAAGAACAATTAAAAAATAAAGTTATTACATATAAAAGAAACTTCTTAGAATATTTAAAACTAGAAGATAAAGAATTTTTAGAATTATGAAAAATACACATACAAGCTTCCGGTAGAACAAAACCAAAACTTGTATGGTCAAGTAATTGTTGGTTTTTAAAAAATTGATTACAAACAAGTAAAGCATTAAATAACATAGAATGTTTAAAGATGGACGAGCAATATCAAAAAATCATTAAAGAAACAACAGATTACTTCTCTCCAATAACAAGGAAATGATTTACTAATTTTAATTATCTTATAAAAAAAGAATTAGAAAATTTATACATATATCAAAGACCATATAGTGTTATATTAAATATAATTGGGATATTGTTAAATGAAAATTCAACATGAACTACATCTCTAAATAAAGAAACTTTTGAAAGATGGGATTATATAAATAAAAAATATATTAATCCGGTGATAGAACTTTCAATAGATTATAAGGATAATCCAGATACTTTTACTTTTAATATGGAATAATGAAAATTGACGAATTTGGAAGAGCATACACACTCGATCCACAAGAAGCAAAAAGGTATCAAGTAAAAGATACCAGTATTCAAATACACAGATTAAAAGAAGGATTGAAACCCATTAATAAATATACTCCTCTATATTCTTATGATAGAGTAACTAAAAAATATTGGTTACCTCCTTGTAAAGGAAAGGGTAATATTAGACCGGATTACTTAATAGATATTTTAAGAGATTATCAGATAGCCTGATTAACAGAATTAAAACAAGAGAGAGCTTGATTAATCGTTGCTTGAACTGGTACGGGGAAGACTTACATTATGGCTTGAGCCATAGACGGAAATAAAACTATTATTATTGTGCCATATGTATCTATAGCACAAGGTATTAAAAAAGAATTTATTAACATTGTCAATAACAATAATATTTATTATTCTATGAATACATGAAATAAAAGACTTATTTTTTTAAAAGAGACAAAAGTAATGACATCAAGTCAGATTAAAGAAACACCTAGTAATAAATTACCAAATGTTTTAATCATGACAAGAGTATCAGCATATAAATGCCGAGACTATTTAATGGATTTAAATATTTATAAAAAGTTGTTAATTGATGAAGTTCATATGTTAAGTGATACAACTAAAGAAATGATTAATACTTTTACTGGTTACGGTATTCTTTGAGTAACAGCAACTCCAATCAGAAAAAATTTAGATAAAGAAGGATTTAAAAAATACTTCTGACAATGTATTGATCTTCAATGAGAAAATTTACCATCAATAATTATTCCACTAGAAAATAAATATGAAATGCCTATTGAAGAATATGTTAAATTAACTGAATGAATTCAAGATCCCACATCTCCAGAAGCGCTCAGAAAAATTGTTAATTGAATGAAATGAAGAAGGGAGAAGATTGCACATTTTGTTAGAAATCTTATTCTGTCTAATGCACATAATAGATGTATTATTTTTGTAGATAGAATTTCTGAACTAGAACGATATTGTAAAGAGTTTCCTGAAGCAATACCTATTTCTGGTATTAATAAAGTGACCCCTGCATTAGAAGAATATAAAAGAAGAAAGTTAGATATTCCATGAAGTTATAGTTACAATACAAATAAAATAAAAGAATGATACAATCTTATCATCTGAATGTCACAATGTACTGGAACTGGATTTAATATTCCTAGTTTAACACATTGAGTATTAACGTTTAGTACTAGGCGAGCACCTAATGTTAAACAATATATCTGAAGAATGAGAAGAATATATAACAATAAAACATTTGGAGTATTTATTGACATTCAAGATAAAGTTAAAATTGGGAATCAATATAGAGATTTTTGAACAAAAGATAGAATGGATTATTATAAGTCAGAAGATGATTATTCTCTTATTACTAAAAATATAAAAGCAGTATCTGTAAATAATAGATCTGTATTAAAAATAAATATAGACGAAAAAGCAACTAGTCTAACATTAAATAACTTTTTAGAACAAAATTATTTATTTACAATTAATGAATAATGGATAATAAATTACATGTGTGAAATAAAATAAAAATTAAATATGTTTCAATAACACAGAAAATACGAGCTAATGCAGAAATCTTTTCAGTAATTGAAATTGAAACAGAAACATGATGAAAGTATTTTAATTATTGAGTGTTTATTAATAATACCGATATTAAATTATTTATTCATCCAGAATCAATTATTGAAATTCTATCTAATAAATGTGATCCTATTACAGTTCCTAAGATAAAACCAAATGTTTTTAAAATAGGAGATAAAGTAACTAAGGATTGAAAAGAAGCCATTATCTCTTGAACATATAAACAAATCGAAATCCCTAAAGGACAAAGATACTTTGATGAATCATTATATCAAATAAATTGATCATGATTTTTTTATCCAGCTAATAACTTTAATAATGACAAATAATAAAAAAATTCCTAGAAAAGGAAGAGCATCTATCTTCAAAATTTATTGAACTAAATTCTGGTTAAATGTAGAAAACGCAATTAAAACAGCAAAAGGTTGGGCTGTGTCTGCACACTTAAAAGGGAATATTTTATTCCATTTTAATTGTGATGAAAATTTAGATAAAAATTAAATCATTTTCTCTTGACTTTTAAGAGCAAATGATTATAATTGATACTGTATGTAGATATCATATCTACTATAGCACCGAGGATTGGTGCTGAGAAATGAATCCGGACCAGGCGAAACTGGTTGACCCCAATGTCATCGGGTCCAAAAGAATAGAGGACAAAGATAGGGGGATTTATTCCCCCGTCTCGAGATGGTGGATATAATTTAACTGGTTAAAATACTTGATTGTGACTCAGGTTTTATGGGTTCGAGTCCCGTTATCCACCCCATATATTAACCTTACATAGTGTAATCAGCACGCAATTATTCAACCATCGAAAGATGAGGATTGTAGCAACAGTTGAACTCTGTTTGTAAGGAACTTGTAACAGAGGCAAGGGTTAGTAGGAACTGATCAAACTGCGTTAGAATATTTATAATTCTAGAACACTGCTTGCCTCGCCCCTGGTTCATGAGACCAGGCACCCAGCGGTTGCTGGGTAATCCTCAGTAGCTCAGCGGTAGAGCAGATGGCCGTTAACCATTTGGTCGTAGATTCAATCCCTACCTGAGGAGATTAACATTACTCCTTCTTGGTGAGATAATAAATTAGTTCGGTAGAACTATCTATACAATTGTAGCAATACATAGTTATAAGATACTTCGTACTACTAATTGTTATTAAGGTTCAATTCCTTAAAGAGAGTTTTGGATTTTTTTAAGATAGTATTTATACTATCTTTTCATACATAGAGATTTATCGTCGAATCTCTATGTTAATTAAAAAATTACAAACTCATATAGCCGTTCCTTTGATAACGTTAAATGAAAGCGTATAGTAAAACGACAGATATTCCTTAAGACTAGTCTTCTTCTATATACAAATACCTAGGATAGGTTTGTATATAGATTATAGTATATGAAGGAGATATAAAAATATCTCCTTTCATTAACACCATCTTTAGCCTAAAGCTAAAGGAGGTGAATGTATTAAAGTTTTAGAGGGAAGTTTTAACTATTAATCTAACCTATAGAACGAAAGAATTTTATCTTAGGATTCTTAGTAGCAATCCTATCGATACTATTATTGCATAACTATGTGCTAGCTGTTGATAGTCAGGATACTGTTCAACTTGATTGAACTGTACCAGAAACTACAACAGTAGAACCTGATCCAAGAATAGAGAAACTAATACAATTTGAAATGATTGATCAGACTTTTGCAAAACAACTCATTGAGAGCTGTGAGGCTAAAACAGAAAATGTTAATCTATGTTTAAAACATATCATCGGAGTTACATCTGCTGAATCATCTGTATTTAAAAGATGTAAATACAATAACTGCTTCTGATTGATGAAATGTGACAAGTGAGGTTGTACCTTACGTAGATTTAATTCAAAGATAGAAGCAGTAAATGATTGGCTTGATAATTATAACAAGCGTAACCGAAGTCAAAGAGTTACTGGACAAAAATGGCTTAATGGTAAATACTGTGCAAGTGCTTGCACTTATTGGATTAGTAATTACAATTCAGCTATTTCTAAATTAAATTTAGAATAACCAGTTAACCGCCCTCTAAAACCTTTAATCATAAAGGTTTTTTATTTTAATTTAAATTTAAAATAATGAAGCATTTAGTTACCTTTTTGGGAAAAATAATAGAATCACTTGATAATGTAAATACAGAAACACACATTACAGGATATTGATATATAAAAATATTTCCAGCTAACATAAGGAATATAAATGTTTCTATTCGTATTGATCCTGATTCTGAGACAGAATTATGTATTAATTGAAATACAATATTTTCTTGAAAAAAAGATAATTTAAAAAAGATACATGCAAGACACCAATTATATATTATTAAAATGTGTAATATGATTCATAAAAAAGTTGTTTCTAAAATATTAGAAGAGAAATTTTGAATCAAACCTAATCAAGAAATTAATAACGAAATCAATAAACTTTTACAAAAAACAAAAGATCAAATAATATCAAGAACCCCATGGATAATAGACGGTAAAAGATATTGCCACATTATTCAATGAAAAGATTGATATTGAATTTGTTTTTATTCGGATGAAGTTTTATTAGAAACTCCAAATAATAATAGTTATCCACTTAGAGCTATTTACAATTATATTAAAACTTCTAGTGAATTTAGTCAAAATATTTATAAAGAATATTTAAAATGATTAGGTATAAATCCTAAAGATTTTATTATAATAGCTAGTCATTTATATAATCGTAATCCAATAGAAGATAAAGAATTAAAAAAAATCTATAATACTTATTTTAATATAATAAGAATTGCTACAGATTTTTGAAGCTTTAGAATTTATAGAAAAACAAATTCGAATGATACATTTGGATTAGATTCATTTGAAATGAAATTACCAACAGACTTCCGAAAACTAAATGCTAGTTATAGACGAGCATTAGCTAATAGGAGAGTAGCAAGATATCTTTAATATTTATTACCATATAAACGCCCTATAGAATTGTAGGCTCGATCAAAGTAATCGAAATATGGTTAGTCAATTTTGTCTTGTTACGGATTGAACTTAGTAATATATTATACAAACACACAGTTTTGTATAAATAAACCTAAGCACTCCAAGAAGACATACAAGCTGTTGGCTTCTTAGGGGGTTAGATTCCCCCTTTTGTAAAAAACATTTAATCTTAAATAATATTTATTATGAAAATAAGAAAAGTAGAGTTCTATTGAAAAGAACATTTCGTTTTTAAAGTAGATGAAACTTGGTGGTTGGGACCAAGTATTGAAAAATGAGAATGGTTAAATTGGTCGAATGAAAATAAAGAAGAATTCACTAAATTAAAAAAAGGATTTACAATCCCTACTTTTCTTGAAGTTAAAACAATGCTTAGTAGTCTTATGAAAAGATATGCTTACGTTTGAAAAAGCGCTGAAAAGGTTGATATGTTATGGAAACAAGGATTGTTATTACTAAGTAAAGATCATTACGATGTTTTATGAATGTGAGGGAAGTTTCCAGATAACTCTCATTGCGAAGATGCAATCACACCAGATTTGTCATTATCATATCAATCATTATATCAACTAAGTAAATGAGAATTATGTGCTGATTTTTATTCTATTATTAATAATTTTAGAAAAGATTATTCTATTACAGAAAAAACTTTATTTACTAAAGTTCCTAAATGAGATTGCTTTGCAGTATTATTCTTAAAAGTTAATCCTTGTACAAGGATTAAATCATTAAATAAAGAAGAAACTAGAATGTTACAAAGTAATTGAACAAACTTAAATATAACTAAAAAAGATCATCATAAATATAAAGATTTAATTAAAAAAGCAATTAGAGAAATAGAAGAAGAATTATATTCATATGAGAATGATGAAATATTTAAAAAAATTATAAAAGAAATACTTCATGCAAACAATAGTTCAAGTTTAGTATTAAACGCATTTTGCGATTATACTAAGAAAAATCCAGAGATATTTTATGGAAGATTTTCAATTTCATATCTTCATTGATATTCTGTCTGGCGAGATAATGAATTAACTGGTACTACTGAAGATGTTACAGAATCTTTACTCCAATTTAGATATTTACGTTTAAACGAAGATAATATTAAATCATTATTGGAAATAGTTTTAAATTATATTTGATATTAATATGTGCGGAATCTGATACTTAAGACATCATTCACCAGAAATTTTACAAAAAGCATTAGATTTACAGATTGATCGTGGAACAGATGCATACTGATATATAGGAGATTGAATTGTAAATAAAATGACAACGCAATCCCTTACAAAAAAAATCTTTGCTTCAGATTGTACTACACGTACAGCTATCCCAGAAAAAAAATGGATAGCATGGCATACAAGAAAATCTTCGGTAGGAGCTAGGGATGTGGATAATGCACATCCACATAAGATTAATGATTATATCATTATGCAAAACTGAACAGAGAAGGCGTTTGTTGAATGGGGGAAGGTTTGGTTTCTAGATCAGTTTGTGACAACAGCATCTGATACTAATTATATGTTAGAATATGTTATTGTAAAAATAAAATCTTGATTTAAAATAGAAGACATACTAGATTGAATGATAAATTCAAGCCTTGTCATAGGAACAGTTTTTATTTATAACGAACAAAATAAACAATTAATATTTATTTCTGATTGATTAAGAGATTCTTATATTCAGAAAGATTCAGAATGAAAAATAGAAAGCATCTCTTCTGAAGCTATAAATATAGAAACTCAGTATAATGAAGACACCAAAAGAAAATATTCCAATATTTGATATGTTATATTTGACCCTAAAACTGGGGAGATATTTAAAGAACATATTGAAGAAAAGAATTTTAATAAAGATTGTGGCTTAGTTAAATCAAAAACTTATTCTTATTGATATTCATCAGCAAGCTGATTCACTTGAGCAGGAGTTGGAAGTACAACTTCAGTTTATAATAAAAAAGATAGTGATAAGGGAATGGTTACTCTAAGCAAAAAACAATGTCAAAATATCCTTATGGTATTAAAAGAAGCTTATTGAGTAGGTGTTGATGATAATCTTTTAAGTGAATTAAGAGGAGAACTACGTTCTAAATATATTATACTTTGAGTAGCTTGGGACTTACATAACTTCATTAAAGAAGGAGAAGATGAATTTAAAATCTTTTTTATGAATCCTAAACTATTTAAAATCGCCGTTGATGTTTTTGAAACATCCGGCAGGGAGTATTTACACTCCATTCTTTTAAATTATATTAAATAATACTCATGCAGAAAGTAGCTGTCTATGGAACCCTTAAGAAGGGAGAAGGTAATCATGGATTGATTTCACAAGCAACCTTTTTAGGAACAGATGTTGTTCAAGCAACGCATTTCCAAGGTAATTATTGATTCCCTATGGGAATATTTGTATCTTATAATGAAGATAATCATGATGTATATAATATCGCTGTAGAGATTTATGAAGTAGACAAACCAACAGAAGCAAGATTAGATATCCTCGAAGGAGTGCCTAACCTATATACTAAAGCATATATTAAAACAAAGAATGGAGAAAATGTACTTATTTATAATTATAATTGAAATTTACCAAAAGCTTTTTCTAGTGAAACACAAACCAATAATTGTACTAAAGAAGGAGATATTTTATCTTGGAGTCGTAAATAAAAATGGAACCACATATTTTTACAATAGATGATCTTGATGATACTAGAGGAAAATTCGCTATAGAGATGGAACTTTGATTCGGTCACACATGAAAAGCCTACAAGATCTGGAAAGAATTGTGAGGAAACCCACTACTAGAACTTAAAGCTCATTACGAGTGTTGAGTAAGAGTTGTAGAAAATACAATATTTTCTGATGATTTTGAAAAGAAGTTTCAACTCTTTAATAAAATGTGTACACGAGATAGAGCAGTGATAGGAGCAGATTGCTCTATCGCAGGAGGGTGTCATTGTCATGTTTTCTTTAATAAAAAGATGAATGAAAAATATTATGTAAGAAATATCGAAGCTCATCACTTCCGATGTAAGGTTGCCTTATATGCTTATATGATTCCATTTTATCTTAGGTCATGAGAAGAGGGGGTGTATATTAGAAAAAGATGATATGATAGTTGATTCTATCCACCACATGGGGAGAGAGGTGATATTAAAAATAATTCTAATAGTACTAGTATCGAATTCAGAATGAATGAACAAGTACATTCTGCAGTTCTTTATTATCGATTATTTGCAAGTACTAGAGTTTCACATAATGTAGATATAAAAACCAATTTTAAATGATATAGAACATGTGGAAATGAAAACTTTGTTAATTTTAATAAAGAAACATTAAGACCAATAGCAGGACATGAGTCCTGTACAAATTTATTTTATCCTGAAAATATATATAATCCTAATAACAAAGGATTAAGAGAAATATATTGGATAAAGAACAATGCTAACCTTTGATTCAAATCTCATCTTCGTTTATTAACAATTGATATTAGAGATTTAAAACCCGCATATTATTATGATCGATTTTATAAAGAAGATATTATCAGAGAATTCATTGCGTTTAATGATTATATTAATAAATACGTACCTGAACATCACAAGAAAGAGGTATATAAATTCTTCTCAGAGAATCTAAGATGATACCCTAAGGAACGAAAAAGAGAAATGGTATTATCAATTCCGCAAGAGCAAAGATCTAATCGATCAGCGATGTTTAAAAAACTATTAAAAAGACTTCCAGTAGGAGATAAAACATTACAAGTAAAATGAGAATTGTTATCAGATTGAGAATCAATAGAAGAAGAAAATCTTGTATTGTCTTTTAGAGATTCTTCATCTAGAGCAACTATTGATAAAAAAATAGAAGATTGATTCTCTATTCAATCAGATGAATTTAAAAAGTATTGTAATGATTGGTGGTATAAAAAAAATCCAAGAGCTCCTAGAGATAATGAATCAAGATGACATTATATTTGTGAAGATGATTATGAAGATGATATAGAGGATGAAGATTATGATGAGGATTAAGATGAAGATGAAGATTATGATGAAGATTATTAAAAATATTATTTTTAATTTTATTCAACAATTATGGAAATTACAAAAAACAAGATCTTAATTGACAATATCTGATTAGAAGTAGAGTTATGATATTTAGATTGAGATTGTAAAAATTATGCTACCTTTATGGGAGTTAGATACGCACCAAAATGAGGGATGAATATTACAAATACATTTGGTTTTAAAACATCTATTTCTCAAGAGTATTATAATAACCAAGTAGAATTCAATATTCCTTGGACAAAAAATAAAACTGCAAATATTAAAAATAAATTAAAATGTTTGTGTAAAAAATTACCTAAATGAGTATTTACTATTAGTTGTCAGTGACCTGCTTACGTAGGTACACATATTCATTATTCATTTAAATACAAAGATTGAATCGTTAACTTCCCGATTAAACACAAAACAATGTTTCTTTTTAGAAACTTGCTCATGTTTTATATTGATTATTTCTCTAAAAAAATAGCCGTTGCAAAAAACAATGTTGAAAGGAACACTTTGTTTAACGAGCTTGAAAGACTAGTTAAAAATCATAATATCTTAATTAATTATGATACAGAGGAATTAGATCGTTATATTGAATCATATCTTAAAAATCATAATAATAGCTTCATCTATACAAACAACAGAAACAATAAAAAATATAGACCTATCATCTGGTCTGAACCTAGACCAGGAAAACCATTAACATTAGAGATTAGATATATCTCAAACCTTGTAGGACTTGATCAAGAATACCTTTTTAAATTAAATAAAATGGTTGAACAAACTATTAACTCTAAAAATGATTTTAAAGGTAATGTTTGATGAACTATTTTAAAAACACAAGTAAAAATATTATATAAAAAATTATATGAATTATATTCTAATTTAAAGAAAAACGCACAAACCAATAATAATACATTAATGACTATTAATCAATATCAAGATTGGTTAGAATGAAAATTAACATTAGATTATAAATGATTAAAAGTTAATGTATATTCTTCTCATCAAAAAGATTCTCTATTTAATCTATGATATAAATACTTTAGTTGAGGATTTATTTATTCTATATCTAAAAATATATGAGATAATAAAAATAATTTTGTAAAATGGTTAAAATCATATACAGGAGAAGAGGTGTTGGAATTACCATTAACATCCATAGATAATAATATAAAAGAATATATTGCATTACAATATGGAAATCATATGGAGGTTACTAAGATTGAAAATAATATTATTTATTTTACCAATATAGTAACATCTAATAAATTAAAATATCAATTAAAAGAACAAAGAGAAGAAATTGATTTAGTCTCTCCATTTAGAAATAGGAGAAATAATACTAGAGAATATACTATGATTACCCCTGATGGGAATGAAGTACCATATAATTTCCCAAATATTTTTAAAGGAGTATCTTCATTTGTAACTAATGAGAAAAATTGAACAGCGTCAGCAAATTCTGTAATTTTCAGAATTAATTGAATGAATAATAGTGAATTTAGTTTAAACTTAGAGGGGATGAGAAATTGAGGTACTGAAAGTTTTACTGAATTTCAAAATAGGAATAGATCTACATTTGAATCCCTTTCATATTATATAAATGTGTTTTGAGGATGGCATTCAAGTACTCTAGAAGAAGATGTTAAAAATTTTTTCTATTTTGTATATCAAACAGTAAAAACTCCTGATAAAATAACATTACACTAAATTACCTTACCTGTCTACTCCAACTAGATATAGGTTGTCTTATGCCAATAAGATGTAAAACATAGGCATCCTTTTATTATTATTTTAATAACACAATGACAAAGAACAACGTAAAAGTAATTGCAAGAAAAGGAAGACTATCAGTAGTCCTTGCAGAACATGATGGCAAGATGTATCTTGCTAGTTTTGGACTAGAAAGTACATCTGTTGGTAGAGGTAACTCAGATGCTAACATTATCTTCAATTCAGAATTCAACGAGATGGATTTTGGACAAAGAAGAATTTACGCAACAGATGAGTTTAAAGTTCTAGGAACATTTAATTCATATGATGCAGCTTGTGATTTTATCATGGCACAAAATGAAGCAGCAGGAGATTCAGTAAATCCTTCTGATCTTGTAAGTCAAAGATTGTCAGCAAGATACTTTACTGATGAGAAAATTGACGAACTTGCAGATGCTTTTGAAGCAGCTGATAAAGCTAAAAATTCTCTAAGTAAACTTGTTGATGTAGCATCAGGACTTATTGAAAAAGTTGATAATTTCAAAGAAGTTACAAGAGCTTCAACTAATAAGAAGAATAACGCTACAACAGAAGCTAATCTTAAAAAACTAGCTGCTCTTGTAGAAGCTATCAATAAAACCGATCCTATCAAAGATATGGTTGAAATTGGATCTAAATATCTTCCAAAAGAGGAGAGTGTATCTGGTAAAGATCTTCTAAAAGACTTTATTCCTAAGAAGTAATTGTATCAAAAAATGATAAAAAGTCAAGTCAAAGTAAATGTTGGAATAAACTTTGACTTGATTTTTAAAATCAAATCATTATAATCCTGGTACATTTATATTCTTACAATATGCAAAGAGTTATTATCGAACCACTAAAAGATGACTACAAGGTTGTAGTTCAGAGAGTAACTTCTCTGGAAAAATTCCACGCGTGTCCATATGCATTCAAATTTGGATGAGGGTATACCCCAAAGACAAAAGAGAAACATATTGAAAATGAGCGTGGTCTCTTCTTCGGGAATAAATTCCACGAGTATCTGCAGTCATATGCACTTAATGCTGGGATTGAAGGAGAGCTAAATAAAACTAAATATAAAATAATAGATAATGTGTTAAAAAATACTTACGAAGAAAAAGAGTATAATCATGCTATGAAGATGATATCAGCATGAGTAGAAATGTATAATCATTTCTATATACACAATATCTATAATGTAACATTAACTGAAGTCAAACTTTATGTTGAAGTAGAGGTTTGAGACATCTTGTTTATTTTAACAGGTTCAGCCGACGCCTTATCACAAAATCAAGACTGAACATTCTCCGTATTAGATTGGAAAACATCCAGAGCAGAATACGGGTTAGATGATGTCGAAGGAAAGATACAGAAGTATACTTATCCTTGGATTATAGCTCAAACTATTTGACGAGAACACCTTAGAGATTTCTCCTATCTTGTCACTACAAAACATATGGCTCCTAGGTGCCAGCGTATTCCTATTCATATTAACGATTCTGGAAAGAAGACAAGTACAGAATATGATTGGTTAATAAGAGGAGTAAACGCTTGACACGAGATTGAAGTAAAGGGTTCAGATGTAGAAACCTTTATGAAAGGTCTTATTATTAATTATGCAGACGCTATTAGATATGATGCACGAAAGTCCAAGAATAAAATCATTATCGATGATATGGAGACTGAAAATAAACAGTGTATTCGATGCTCATTAAAAGATAAGTGTCCTGCATTTAATACTTTTACATCACAATTTGAAAGTATATTCTAATGGCAGTTAGTATTAAAAAGTATAAACCAAAAGAATCCTATCTCAAATGTGCTATTGTTTGAGATGCGGGTTCATGAAAAACCACATTATCATCTACAATCTCTAATCCATTATTTATCTGTACAGAAAACGGATTGCTTTCTATTGCAGATAAGGAACCATTGATGATAGAAATTGGTTCTGTTCAAGATTTGAGAGAAACACTTAAATACCTTCAAACAGAATTAGCTAAGCCTAAAGAACAAAGAGAAATTCAATTTGATGCTATTATTATTGACTCTCTATCTGAAATGGCAGTAACTATTAAAGATAAGTTAACTCAATGAGGTACAAACTCAATGTCTATGAGAGATTGGGGTATCTTAGGAGACCAACTTATGGGAATCTTTAGAGCATTTATTGCACTTCCTTGTCATGTAATTGCACTATCACATATTAAAGAATCACAAGATGAAAAGACAGGAGCAATTATTTATGATCTTTCCTTGCCTGGAAGATCTAAAGAAGAAGCTCTTAGAGCATTTGATATTATTGCATATCTTTGGAAAAATGATGATGGTTCTAGAACAATCTCAGCTAAAGAATCACCAGCTACTAAGGCTAAGTGTAGATCTCAAGCACTTAAAAAAGCTGAACCGCTTCCGTTTGATTTGAATGAATGGATTAAAATCATTAATGAAGGAACTACTTTCTGAGATTCAGAAGAAGTTGCCGTGATTTCTAATACAAAACCAGCTCCAACTGAAGCAGTTAAAAAGATGTGGAATATGGTAGAAGTGAAACTTATGGAGAATAATTCTCCAGAAGCAAAAGCTTCATTCAAAGAACAAGCTGCAAGCTCAACTAAAATTAATTCAGAAGAGAAGGCTTGGGTTATTGAGATGATTAACAATTATTAACAACTTATGTTCAGAGAATTAATTAATTTAATCCAGCAATGGTATAAAACCATTACTGTAGAAAAATCGCTGTTACAAGAGTGTAACAAATTCCTTGAGAAAAGTACTTCTCTGAAAGATCTATCAGCTTGGAGGAAAGTCATCCATTATGTTGTAAGACCAAACGGTATAATTGATGAGATTCCTATCAAGAAAATTATTATTACTATTGAAGACGGAAAGGTAAATGTGTCTGGTTATCTTGCAGATAACTCATATATTACAGAACCGCTCAATCTTAATAAAAATGATATCATTAGAATTGCTAATGACTTCGCAGATAATCATCTAGTAGATTTAAATACCGAAAAAAAATATCTTATAAAAGAGCTTACAAACATTGACAAAGTTATTGCTGATGTTGAATCAAGAGCTAAAGCTAAAACCTTAGATGAGCTTAAACCTAAAAAAATAGGAAGAGCAACAAAAGCCGAGACTATTAAGATGAAAGAAGAATTAGTACAATTAGAAGAAGATTTTAAGAAGAACGTGAATACGAAGAAGAACGATGGCAAAACTAAAAAAATGACTGTACGTAAAAGAGGATAGATGAACTCCAATCTTCTATGTACCACTTCAGGATATGGGAAAGTTTGTAAATATATTTTGTAAATGAAATAAATGAATTCCTATTATTCGAGAAGAGATGGTTTCACTCTATAAAGAAGCAGGATTTACAGCATTAGATTCTGCTAAATATGCTAGAGAGTGTCGGGAGATGTTCACTAAAGCCTGTATGAGTCTAAATAAAAAGGGTAGATACCCTATGGTCTTAATGCTAAAAGACCTCGATATGTCTAAAGTTTTAACTTATAATTCTAATACAGATAATGCCTAATTATTATACAATTAAAGGAGAAATTACTATTGATCCAGAAGTTAAAGAACATAAATTTGAGTTTGATTCTGAAACTCAAATGAGAAAACTTATTGTAACATTCTCTATTGACCCAGAAGCAGAATGGAAAACTGGAGTTAGCCAATATGGCCCTTGGGCTCTAATTGGAAGAATGTCAATAGAGAATGATATGGGACAACCAATCATTACAAATGAAGGAATGTTCGGAAGATATGAAAAAGAAAAGATTGTAGGTGGAGGTATCAAGATTAAAGATTGAGTATACTTAAACATCTACTTTCAAAAAGATCCAACTAAAATAGTATATTATTTTAAATTCGATCAAGAGAAAGAGCTTAAAGTAAATAACAAAGAATTACCATTTTAGTTGTTAAACATATACTCTTATGGAGGATAGAATCCAAATAGCTCAATCATTTCTGAGTTGGTTTGATGATCCTGTCCGAAAGTTATTAAAAATCAACTGAGTAGAATGACCTAAACGTATTAACAATTTCTATTCATTACCAGATGCTATTGCTCTTAATACAGAATATCCATCAGGTTTATACTTTATGCCTAATGGGAGATTCTGATTGACAAATACAATAGGATCAAATATTAAATATGATAAAGCTTCATTACCATCACAAACTTATGTATCTGCTTTTGTGTTTGATTGGGACTTAAAAATGTATCCAGACTTTACAAAAAAAGATTTATTAGATCATATTCATAAAAATTTTAATAAATTATGATACAAACCAAAGTTTATTGTTGATAGTGGGTGAGGATTTCATGCTTATTTAATTATAGAGAGATGATGTAGAGTAGAAGCTTATAAAAGATATTGAGAATGACTTTTAAAAATATCTTCTACTCTTGCATCTAAACTCTGAGCGGATATGTCTGCAAGAGTTTCATCATCTTTATCAGCCTTAATCAGACTCCCAGGATCATTTAACTGGAAGTACGAAGAAAAAACTGAAGTAAAAATTATTGAAGAGACTCAAGAACTGGTTACATTAGATCAGATTGATAAATCTATGAAATATATTAACCAGCTAGAAGAGAACCAAAAAACGATAAGTTCGTTAAAAACTCAATTTTCTGTAGGTTGATTATATGATGATGCGAGTAAAATACCAATGCCTGAATTGTTAAAGAAACTTGAAAAGTATCCTAGACTAATTCAATGAAGGGCTCAAGTATTAAAAATAGAATGAGATCAGGTTATCATTATCCGAGAGGATGGCGAAATAGTAAGACGGAATTCATACAAATACAATAAAGGCGAGAACTATATCCATTGCTTCTTTGAAGGAGATATGGAACTCGCCCCTGAAGGTAATTGATATTGATTTCTTTATTGGTATTTTAGGAAGGATAGAGTTAAAATATCTAAGTTCTTGTCTGAAGAATTTTGAATAACAGCAGATAATAACTTAGTAACAATGGGGACTCTACAAAAAGAGTATCAAACTTATGGTGCTACTGTAAAGGTATATGATTTAGGTGTAACATTAGATATAACTAAAACAAGTCCTAAAGGAACATCTATAACAGAAACTAAAACTCTGTTTAGATCTCCTCTAAAGTTCTTAGCTAAAGGAACAGTCACAAATACGGCAATGTGAGAATGAGATCCTGAAAGGGTTTTCATAATTGACGTAGATTGAAGACCTGACATAATGAAAATTTTTCCAACGAAGAAAGACCATAATAAGAAAAATGCTAGTTCAATGTTCTTTTATGGAACAGATAATGATCTTTGATTGTTATATTCAGCATTAGATTCAGCTCATGATTTACCTGAAATTGAGGTTCTTGAAAGATCATGATATTATGGTGAAAGGTGCGTGTTATCAAATCAATTAATGATTTGAGAACTATATAATGATAAGATAATAAATAAATTCATTTTCAAAACATTAAAAGAAGAGAAACGCAAAATTACTGCTAAAGAATTCTTTGCGATGTTTAGAAAACTTTATAAGGATAATATAGCAATCCCAGCAGTACTTCAAGCGATAGCTTTAGGTGGGATGAACTTATGGGAAAATTTCAATACTTATCCAGCATTACTCATTTCAGGTAGAACCTGATCAGGTAAATCTGCGATGGTTAATATGTTAAAATCTATGTTATGATACTGACAAAATGCAAGAACGATGTCATTACCTGGTATTACACCACAGCCATTAAAAGAAGCGGCTTCTGATTATTCAATATTATTTCTTGAAGAGTTAACTCAAAAAGTAGGTGAAACTACAGAAGAGTTACTTCGTAATATTGTTAACCGTGATAAAGCTTCTAGAGGATCGTTAGATACCAATGTTGATTTTAATCTAAGATCTCCACTATTCGTAGTAGGAGAAAGAACATTCAAGGACGAATCGTTAAATAACAGATTTGTATGTGTTGTTTCCAATCGTAATTCTTGGAAACCAAATGCAAAAAATTTAGTAAATGAGTTAATGAATTACACTGCGTGGGAAGATATCTATTCTACTTTTATAAAACATAGAGATGTTATATCAAAGAAGGCTAAAGATTATTCTACGCAATTATCAAAAGCATGATTTGACGCAAGACACGCAGATACTTATTCCTTTATGTTTGTTATAAATGAAATATTTAATTTCTGAATAACAGAAAAAGAATTAATGGATTTGGTAAGAGAGTCGTTGTGAAGAACTTGAGCTCTTGAAAACGCAGAAGAATCAGCTCGAGAAACTCTTCGTGTTGCAATCGTAAGATTACTAAGTACAAAGAGTTGATCAATGACTATTAGGGATACTGAATGAACTCCTCCTAAGTTAAACTTCAATATTACGATACTTAATGATGCTGAATACCAAAAAACTAGAGCTATCATTAATAACGCAATGATGGAGATTAATGAAGAACTTGGATGATGGTATTGTAGATCAAGTTCTACAACAATTACTTTCTCAGTTCCATTCGTAAGAAGTGAATGAAAGTTAGTGGATATGCCATCTAAGAAAATATGTGAGATGATGACACTAGTTTTAGAATCAGCTCCTTCAAGAGGATTTGATTCAGTAACCAATTTATCATGACGATATCCTTAAAAAACGAACAAGCATCCAACTCTGCTTTTGTGCAACAATTATTTAAAAAGTATAACTGAATTTTCATTTATACTATTAAAAACTTCTGAGATTCAATGAAACCATTTGACATCTTCTGATGTTGGAATGGAAAGATGTTCGCAATAGAATGAAAATACTGTAGACTCTTGAAGAGACCGACACCTGAACAAACTCTAAAACAATTAGAAGCCCATCAGATTGCGGCTCTTCATAGAGTTAACAGAAATGGAGGATCGGGATGTATTATACAATATTTTCAGTGAGAGTTTATTAAATATATACTTACTAAAGATTTTAAATTACAAGAAGTAAATTTATTTCCTTGGGAAAAATAATGAGAATTGTTTTAAATAATGGTAATTCTACACCTAGAGTAGAACCAACTCCAATTCAAACAGTCCAACAAATAGATGATTTACATACAGAAGCTATAATTCCTGAAAGTAGAGAAGTAACAGTTGTCACTGAAGAAGATACTCCACTAGAAAGAATTATCCCAGAGTCTGTAGATGTAAAATGAATTAGAGAATTAACAGATGAATTTGTTAGTGATCTACAAAAGCAACCTCAAGAATTAGATATGGATCCAAAGCTGAACGGTATGACTAAAACAGATTATTATCAGTTTATCGCGAATTGGACAATAACTAATTTAAGAAAAAAAGCAACAATGCTTAACATTCGTTGGCAGAAACATTGGAAAAAAAGAGATTTTATTATATACATAGTAAATAAAGTTTATGGCGAAAGAGAAGAACAATCATCAAGCTAATCAATTAGGAGAGCTTACTTGAATCTTGTCTGGATTAGCCGAAGCTGTTAATAAAATTAATAGTAGACTAGATAAATTAGAAGAGTCTAAAAAAACTACAGATGAGAATAAAGATAAATATAAAGAAATGCAAGAACAAGCATTGAAGAATGTTAATAATTATTCTACTCAAGCATATAAAGTACTTGAATTTAGATGACCTTTCTTAGACCAGATGACGAATACTATGAAGAAATCATATGTTGTCCCTGGTAAAACATTCAGAACTAAGCAAGCGGCAATGGATTATATTGCTAAAAACCCAAAACGCCAGTTTGATTTATTCCCTATTTAAAAATATTCATGAAAGCAAAAATCTATGATATTGATCAATTAAGAGCAGCTATTAAAGACCTATTAGATTACCCTATGAATTATAAAAATATTATTAGGGTATCAGATTGGTATGATAAAGCGACAGATATTGTTAATAAGTTTATGCAAGAGTCTGAATTCGCAACTAAAGTTCAGGATTACATAAAAGAACTTGAGAAAGAAAATCCAGTATCAGCTCGTATGTCAGCTAAAAAGAAAGAAGAGAGAGCAAGAATGATTGCAATGAAAAGAGATGCTTATCAGAATAATCTTCTTAATGAAATTAGAGCAAATGAAGTAGAAGTGCCTAAATTCGCGTTTGATCCTAACGAACCAAACATTCCATCTAAGATGGTATTATTATTTGACAAAAGCAAGATCGTAACTTTATTGACATCTTTAGAACATACTGCAGAATAATATGACAGCATGAGGAAAAATTATTGACACAATTAATTTCTTTGAAGCTATTATCTACTGTATAAACAATAACAAAACTTATGATTTAATAAAATTGTTTATTGAAAAAAACATTATCACACAAGCTCCCTACTATAATTCTATGGTGGATCTTGTTGATAAGTTAATAGAAAGCAATTTTATTGAATGGAGAAAAGAAGATAATGTAATATCTCTTCCTCGAGGAGAATATGAAATTATTAACTGACCAAATTATCTAGCAATCAAAGAAATTGATTGAATAAACTGCTTAGAGAGCAAAGTATTAAATATTTTTAATGATCACTTTACAATTTACGAATAAAAAATAAATGATTGAATCACTCTATTTCCTATATCAGTATCTCGTTAACGAGCCTGATGATGTAGAGACCTCAGATCTAGAACAGATTTTAAAAGACTTTGAACTGTTATTAGATAAAGAAAAAACTAAATCAGAAACAGAAGCAGACCTTAATGAAAGAACAACGATTTCTGTAGAAATAGATCACTCGTTCCCATGGAAAGAAGATTACACAAAAGACATCGTATCTTTAGTCTCTGAATATGTGGAAGATTTAGATGTTATGTTAAGCAATGATGATTAATATGGTAATGTTATTGCAAAAAGTTAAAAAGGCTTTTGGAGATGCTAGAGCAATAAAAGCTTTTCAAGCAATGAAAGAGTCAAACGAACTAGAATTATTATTAGGAGATGCTTTGGATAATCTAATAGACATTTATAATGTCATGATAGAAGGTAAAGATGATGATAGCATTAGAGAAGTATGCAACTCATTTGAAAGCACATTTAATAATAAAGTACTAAAATCATTAAACCAAATATCTGTAGATATTGCTACTATCAGACATATTAAAATGAGAAAAGCTTTGTTCAGTAAAGATAATTCTTAATTTATTTTTCACACATATACAATGGGAATTATGTTACCACTAGAGCAGAAGCAAAAGATTAGAGAATTAAGGGCAGCATGATTATCTTATACAAAGATTAAAGAAATGGTTATGGAATTGTTTGGGAGATCTACACTCTCCCTCCACACCATTCATTCAACACTTAATTCAGAAGAAACCTTTGCGACTGAAGCAGAAAAGGTTGTGGAAGATTTCCACGCAGAGGATATGATAGACGCTGTTAATAAAGCTTTCTTTAAAAAAAGGAACGACCTAATCAACAAGAATGTTCTTAAGAATAATCTTATTGAACAGGTTGGAGATAAAATTATAGCAGCTATTAAGCCACATAAATTTGAAGAAATAGCAACAGTAAAAAGAGAAGGAGATATTAATCCAAATAAAGTCTATGTCTGTTTTTGAGATATGCATTACTGAAGAACAACTGAAGCATTAATCAAGAATATGATGGAGATGACAGAAATACTTCTGGAGTCCAATTATACTAATATTACTTTAGTTGTTATGGGTGATAACTTTGAATCCCCTATATTAGGTTGAATGCACGAATCTCAAAATGCAGAAATGGATGTCGTTGGGGTTCAGCAAGTATTACAGTGTATGGACTTAATAGCAGATGTTGTATTCACATTAAAAAAGAATGGATTTGAACAAGTAGATGTTATTTGATTTACGGGGAATCATGACCGTATGTCTAGATCTTATACTTGAGATCCGCAAAGGATAGCTGGCGTATTATGATATTATTATTTACAATGATTACTTAGTAAGCATTGATCAACTGTAAGTATTGTCAGTAATAAAGTTTGTAATTTTCAAACAGAAAAGTTAAATTTTATTATGCATCATTGAGATTCTTGATTTAATAATAAGCAAGATCATACTATTCTTTTAGCGTATTGAAAAGAAGATTATCATAATATTATCGTAAGCGGCCATTGGCATAATGCGTCACTGACTGGCTGACCAAACTATTCTCGTGTATTCATTCCAGGAATGAATATCACTAGTGAATATGAGAAACATCAATTCATAACTAAAGCATCGCCTTGATTTGTAATAATTGAGGAGATAAATAATAGACCATCTATAACTTTTAGATTCCTCACAAAGAATGAAGATGAAGCCTAAGGATTTTATTAACCTATTTAAAGAGCTGTTAATCTCATATTATAACGAAACTAAAGAATATAAGACTTTAGCAGATATATCAATTAAAGACTTAATCAATAAGATCGCAGAAAAAGACCAGGTGTCTGCAGACTCAATTATTGATAAGTTATGTACAACAGTAACTAATAAAAACAACGACTACAGTCAAGATGATGATGCACTTTCTAATTTTTATCAGGTAGAAAAATATTTAGACATCTCCGCAGAACAAGGAGTGATGGTTAGGCTAATTGATAAAATTGAAAGAGCGAGAAATTTAGCAACAGGTAAAGAGCAAAAGGTTAAAGACGAAAGTCTAATTGATACTTGGCTTGATACTGTTGCATATCTTGTTATTATGAATATTTTAATCATTAATAAAAAAGAAGGTGGCACGAACTAGAGTACATTATAAAGTAATTAAAGAAGAAACAATCAGAAGATTGGAAGAAGTTGTAAATCAACATCTTTATAACGGAAGTCACTACCTCGTTTGAGGCATAACTTGTGAAAGATTAGGAGACGAAGTCTTCTGGCTTCAGGCTTTAGCTTGGAACGAGACAGTACATGGTTAAAATTAAATTTAAAAAACTAAGTGAAAATGCGATCATCCCTACAAAAGGCAGAGCCGGCGATGCTTGCTTTGACTTATATGCAGCAGAAGATGTGGTTGTTGTAGAATGACAAACGTCCTTAGTAAAAACTAATATCGCAATGGAAATTCCAGAAGGATATTTCGGGAAGATTTATACCAGGAGCGGCATGGCTTTGAGAGGTTGGGAAACTACTGGGGGAATCCTGGACTCCAATTACAGAGGCGACGTAGGAATTCTCATCAGACATATTTACACTGGATGATATGTGGAGTCTAGAAATGAACACCATATTCAAAAGGGAGACCGTATCGCTCAACTAGCTATTTATAAAGTAGAAGATGTAGAATTTGAGGAAGCTGAAGAACTTTCTGATACGATTAGAGGAGAACAAGGATATGGTAGTTCTGGAGTTTAAATCTAATCCGCCTTTAAGACGAAAATCCCAATCCCCCCGCAGATAGGGATTTCGCGTTTAAGGGCGAATTTTCAAATCCCCCCGCTGGGGATATTTGCTCATTTGATAATTATAGAAAAAAAAAGATAGATAGAAGTATTTGAAAACGACTAAAATTTACTGAATAAAACCAGTAAAAAACTATAAAAAAAGCTCAAATCTTTAGTAGATTTGGGCTTTTTTTGTGGTGTTTTAAGGCTTAAATATGGTATACACGCTCTAATAATTCGTTCATTTTACCTTTATTTGGAAGGTTTGTAGTCAAATATCAACATATTCTACGCGTTCAAACTAGTTTTCTTAGATCTTTTTCGCCGCATTGTGGACATTTCCACCTATTATCTTCAATATCCAACTTACCAACGAAATTACAAGTACTACAAACATCCATATTACTCATATTAAACTCCGCATACTGACAAGTATTATACATAAACCAACTTAAAGTATCAAGAGCAGGAAGGTTTTTAGTTAAATCTCCGCATTCTATAAACGAAATACATCATCCAGAGCTCAGAGTTTGAAAGTCTGCTTCCTTTTTTAACTTATTAAAAGCGTCGATCTCTGTTCTTACGTTGATATGAAAGCTATTTGTATAATACTCGTGTTTAAAAATGTTTTCATATTCAAGTTTACTACCATATTTTGCTTTATCTATTTGATTAAACTTATATACAAGTGTCTCTGCTGGAGTTCAGTATACTGAATATCCCATATTTTTTTCAGCATTCCATTCATCACAATAATTTTTTAATGCTTGAACAATCTCTATAGCTTTATTATGTCCCTCTTCAGTTTCAATACCATATCCATAAAGGATCATTAAAGCTTCATGAATCCCAACATAACCAAGAGAGGCAGTACTATAACCTCATTCTAAATAAGGATCAATCACATCACTAGCTTCTAACCTAGCTATTGCACCTCACATAAATAACAAAGGAAGTCTTTCTGCTTTAGTTCAACGAAGTAATTCAGTTCTCCATTCTAAAACTTTTTTACAAAGCTCGGCTCTTTCTTTTAATGTTGTAAAGAAATCTTTACCTTCTTCTTTACATTCAAATGCTATTCTGGGAATATTAATAGAAGCAACTCAACGATTAAATCTTCACCAATATTTATATTCTCACCTTTCATCTTGCCAGTCAGAGAGGAAGGATCTACACAATATGTTCAATTAAGCTCGCTAAACTTAACCGGTTCTCTTATGAACTCCTATATGTCACCATATAGATCAGACTATATCTTCTACATTATTGTAGTCTATCATTTCGAGTCGCTTGACCCTACTTGCTTACATTCATCAGCAATAGTCGTTAGGCGTTTAATCTATAAAATTATAGATATTTAGCACGGGATTATCTCCAAGAGGGTTTCCCCGTTTAGATAGATTTTATATGAGCAGTATTATTTACCCATCGGTCAAAACGTTTGACCATTATGATTTTTTTTCAATATCTTTTCAGATACAAAATCTGGCATTGATCTTTTAGAAATGCATTCAAGAGTTAATTTGTATGTATCTTTATATTCATTTATTAATAACGGATTTAATAACATAACTAACTTAGGCATTGCAGTGCTATGAGGTATCCCTTGAGCATTAGGCATCCCCTTAATTTTTTGTTTTAATATTTCATCTATAATCATTTTTGTATATTTTAAATATGGATCATCTTCACGAAACTCCAGGTACCAAGTGGAAAATATCCCCTGACCATCTTGGTTTGATATTAATGTCAGTGTTTGATAATACATTGTTTGAATCCCAGACTTAAGTTCATCTGCTAATAATTGTTTTACTATATTTTCATCTTTATATTTCTCTTTAAGCTTATCTTCTGTAATTTTTAAATATTTAGATAACGCATGAATTGGAATTGTTTTTCCACCATACATCATACTTGCTAATCAAAACATAAACTGAATAGTAAGATTACAAGCAGTTTGGAATGATTTAGGACTTTCTATTTTAATTTCATTAAGAACCGTTCCGTTATCTAGCATATCCTGAAGATTAATTAAACAACAATTAATAAATGGCATCATTCAAAATCATAGATCATGAATATATATTTCTCAATTTAAATGTGCCTGTTTAATATCTTCTGGAAGATTATCTAATGAAAGCTCTTTAACGTATTCCTCAATAGCAACACATCTACTCGTTCCGATCATGGTTGTGTTTTTATTAGAATTACTTCTTTTTGACTCTTCGTCATTATCAAATAATATATTGTTTACTTTAGTTAAATCCATTATTATAAAAGATATATGTGATAAAAAAACGCCTAGCCAATCATCTTCTTTGATTGACTAGACGCCTCTCTCTAGTGCCGAGCAAATTAATCTACAGGGGTATTCTTCATAAAGAACTTTCCGTATTTAGCAACCAAGTCCCAAACTTCTCTATTACCGTAAGCTTGGAACGGGAATACAAACTTGTTTCTCTTCCCTGCTTCGATACCATTAATAGGTTTACCTAGGTTACCTTCTTTAAGATCATTAACAGTAGCAACCGTGTCTTTTAGAGCTTCTACTGCTCTTTCATTTTCTAATGCGAAATTAAATGTTCCTTTAACTTCTTCTGCACCAGTAGCATTGACAGTTTTGATTTCAATTTTTACTTGTTTCATACTAGCATTAAACTAAGAAATAAATTGCATACCAAACATCGCAGGATCGTCTGCTAGTTTAGTAACGGTTATAATCGTCCTTGGTCATACTTCTTGAGTATGATCAGCCAAGGTTATGGTGGTGTTTGGTTTAGAGACCATTCTAGGGTCTGTTGTTCTTGTATCTGGTTTTACCAAGAATCTAAGTTTAGCAGGTTTGGATTTACTTGCTCATTGAATAGGGAGACAAAATGATCCAGAGAACGATAATCCTAAATTATCTAATGCCATTGCAGATCCATCTACATTAGCATTGCTATTAGGATAAAGATAGTTCATATTAATAATATGTCAATCTCCAGATTTAAATCTCGTTCCGTTATATTTAGTATCTCCTAACTGATAATCATTAACCCAAATACCAGCCCTAATAGAATAAATAGTAGGGGTATTCCAATGAACATATGATTGATAAGTAAATAAATATAATCAGCTTTCCTCTATATTAATTACTTCATCATCTTTCCCAACAGAGAATCCAGGAGTAGCAAGATAAGACCAGTTCCCAGAGAACTTATATGCTTGATTTCCTCCTCTTCAGTGTACCGCATATATCGATCAGGTTTGATCAGGTGGGAAACTAACAGACCCTCCACTATGAATACAGAGAGCATATCTTATTCCTTTTTTAATTTCAGGGCATTCAAGATAAACGTCTCCATTCTGTTTCATTTTTACATAAGCATCGCTACATTGAGGCGCTCCTTTAAAAGACGTAAATCAATTGTGTGGTCAAGATGGAATAAGTTGTACAGTATTAGGATTAGGAGTTCCTACTGTGATACAATAATCTCCTGACGGATCGCATCCTCCTGTAATTTTACTGTAAAGAGGTCAAGGATTTTTGTCTCAACTTGTTGCAATAACATATTTATCCTCACAAGGGCAATCCATATCTCAAGTAGTTAAACATCAATTAGCATTTACTTTAATAAACTTCCCTGCCTTGGATTTGAGATCTGAATTAAGGAAGTCAACAATACAACTATTTTTTAATTGTTTTAACTTATCACTCCAACACTTTTCTAATAACTCACAAATAGATTTATATTCATGTTCCCCATTACAGCCAGATACAATTACTCTACCACAATCCATGGTTTCCGTGTCGATTGTATATTTATCATAGAATGGGATTTTATTGCTCATTTGTTTTATTAGCAACTAAAGATTGGGCATTAAGTATCTTTGCTTTGAATTGCGCGTAAACAGAATTCACTTCTGTCATTTCTCATTTATCAACTATTTCAGCTTCTCCTTCGTTAGGAGTATTAACAAAGTCTTTACCATAGACTTGTTCCATTAGCAGCTTTCTTCTTTCTTCTGCTCTTTTTTGACAAGGTGCACAAGCCATTTTATTCTTTGTTATTATTTAAAATCTGGTCAGCTAGACATCTAGAACAAAGCGTAATCTTTTCTCCGGTCATTAGACTAAGAATAGAATTAAGAATCATTTCAGCTTCTACACTTTGTCAAGCGAAAGCTTTATCGGCATCCTCAAGCTCGTTAGCATACATATAATATCACATAGCGTGTTTTAAAGCGCAGTGATAATGCCCATCTGTTTTATCTATTAAAGACTCAACATTCGACTGTAACTTTCTACGGGTCTCGAGGACAAGCTTATACACAAGTTGAAGCTCGTCTTTCTGTTTCTCTTCATCTGAGAGTAATTCTCTAAGGTGTGAGTTAAGAGCGATTAGATTACTAATAGCTTCTACTGAATCTAGAATTCGTGAACGCATGGATTATTGTATTAGGATTTAAAATGGGAGGGTCTTAGGAGCTTTCTTTGCAAACTCTTCTATTTTTTTATTATGTTCTTTTAACCATTCATCATTTTTATTCATCTTATCTACCTCTTCTGGGGTTCTATAATTATAATCAGAAGTAGATTTAGCCATAGTTGATAAGTCAGAAGAAACATAATTTTTGTGTCTCATTCTTTTAGGTAATGGCTTCTCACTTGCATCAAAAGTGTATTCTTTTACCGTTGCCTCTTTAGGTTCATATTGCTTAACCATCTCCTTGAATTCATCAAGAATAGGTCTAATCTTTTCTTGTGGAACTTTTTTTTGCTCCTCGGGTTTAAGCTGTTTAAATTTAAGAATAAAATCTTTTACTTTATTAAACTGCTCTTCCGTATATTTCTTTATATTCATTATCTGATAAATTCAGAATCATAAAAGTCTTCTTTAGGGGTTGTAAGTAAATGCTCAATCTCCTCACAAACCTTTTTACTTAGCACAGGTTTCCACCATTGGTCATACATAACTTTAAGTTGTTCCTGTGGATGTTGTCTATCGTTCATCAAACGATTAAGAGCGTCGTGTTTGAGCACACTTACTAACATCTTATTAGTAGTATGTTCAACGTTAGCCCAAGATGAGTTACAGCGTCAAATGATATGATGTTCATTAAATGCTGTCGCTCGTTTCTTTCACTTGTTCGCCATTGATTAAATCCTTAGAGTCTAAAGGTTTTTTTAATTCTGGATCATTTATGATACCCAATAAAAACTTTCAAACTTGTCTAAGTAGATGTTCAAATACATCTATTTCAGGCAGTCTCTTTTTGAAATTAATAGCATATATATTGCTAATAATCGAATAGGTCTCTGTTACAATCATAATTGTAAATACAACATTAGTCAATTGTCAGGTGTCCTTTACGCCAACTCCTTTAAGAGCGGCGATAAGAATAAATGGTAACAAGAATCTTGTAATTTTTCTTACAATACCTGCCCACCCCTTAGTGCTTGTTACTGATTGTCTATCACATACGTAAGCTGCAGTAACACCGAATATGAAATCTAGTAATAAGACAATACTAAATACTATAGTAGTATGTCAAGATACTCAGAAGTATTCAAGGATCTTCGCTAAGGTTACGCCACCAATTATACTAATTACTGGTGTTAGTGTTTGGTTTTCCATTAATACAGTGGTTATAAAACTGATTTCTCGTTTCTAATATCACGAGCTAATTCAGCATATCTTTGCTGATATTTCTCATCAGCGAACTTCCAAGCGTATGATAATACATCTACTACCATTTGGTAGACTTTCTTATCTTCATCTTCTACAAGCTTTCTTGCTTCAGGATATTTCTCTCTAAGGGTTTTGGCGAGGTCAGCAAGCTGAGGTTTAATCTCTTCAGGGAGTATTTGATAAGTAGAAGAGAGAACTCCTACTAAAGCGTTAACAGCTTTAATCTCTTTAATTACTTTCTTCTCTTCTTCAACTGTAGCTCCATCTTTCCAACTCTCAGGCATTACAAGATATACTGCAGGATACATTCCTTTATTGATATACTTAGTAATGTCTTTGATATAATACTCATTAACCCAACCATGATAGTTATCATGAACTCCTAGTTGAGTGTCTGTGTATTTCTTTTTAGAAGCCGTATCTACATCTTCACTTCTTTGGAAGTTGGTTCTATGTCCTGTTCCTGCAGGATAAGATTCTTTATCAACCAGTCCCCAATATCTATCAGTTCCAAAGTTGAGTTGGTAAGTAAACCCTACATAGTGTCCTTTAGATAAAGCTTCCGCTACTCTTTTATCATCATGGTTTACTCTTACATAGAAGATTTTTTCTTTTTTAAATCTTTCATATCCAATAGTATTCCACCATTTAGCTACAGTATTCATAGCAGTTGGGGTTGACCAACCGTGTCCTACTTTATAACCATACTGTGTAGCAAACTTAACTACCTCAACCCCTAAGTCATCTGCTTCTTTAGGAGAGAGATTAAGGTTAAAGAGTTTAATGATTTGGTTTAATGCACCGATAATCGTGCAACCATATTTAGTTTCAGGATGGTTCATTTGACAAGACCTTGCTTGTTCGTGTGAGGTAATATCTTTGATTTCAAATTCTACCTCATCACCAAATGCTCGTTCATCTCCATTATCATAAGCAGAGTCAACAATTTCTGGTAAATCTTTTTCTGTCATTCTTTGTATTGATTATGAAATAAAACTAACTATTCCTTCTAATCATCACACTGCTTCAAGGGGTTGGAGTATCTGGCGAGATAGGACAACTTCCTCAGAAACAGTTAGATGCATAGATACCTGATTTTACATTTGGGAAGACAAGTGGTTCGGCTGGAGAGTCGGAAGTTAGCAACTTACAGTTAAACCAAGTAAAATTAGCAAATGCAAACTTTACTTTTGTAAGACCCTGAGGAAACTTAAATGAGCTAGGTATAGATGTGAGTGAAGTACAGTCTCTCCAAGTACTGTCAAGGAATTTTATCTCCGTCTCTGTAATGTCTTGCGGTAGATTAAATCAATCATAAATAAATTTTAATGAAGTACAACCCTGCCAAGTGCCTGATAGAAATTCATTGCCTACCTTCGTAACCCCCTGAGGGAGATTAAATCAAGCAGGCATAGAAGTGATGGTGGTACATTTTGCCCAAGTATAGTAAAGGAATCTCATACCTAAAAGACCTTCTCCCATCATAAACGCGTATCAAGGTAGCCATTCTAATCCAAATTCTAATTTAGTTGGGTCTGTGTTTCGATAATTATTATAGCTACCATTCCCTATACATCTAGCCCAACCAACCATTACTCAGTTATGTGGGACTATTTTTACGTAGTGCTTTCCTACTGGCATTGTCAACTCGATTGGAGTGGTTGATTTACCACCTCTATGTCTAGTAGGAGTATTCCCATCTATAGATATATCCCAATCGTATGGTGTACCTAAATATCCATTAGTAGCTATCTTAAAAGGCTCACTAGCATCCTTTACGTTGACTCTGAACCAGAGTTCTCAGTCATTCATCCTACCGATAGGTTTTCAATTTTCTAGATCAAGATTATAGTAAGGACCTTCAGGTCGGACTTTTGTTTCTCAGTGATAAACCTCTTTGATTTTGGTTGAGCCTACATACAGTTCTTTTAGTTTTTTATCTCAAATAAATATTCACATAGTTTATGTAGTCAGTGATAAAATAATTATTCAACAATGAGATACACTGTATCGTTATCTTTTTCAGCAAGAGCTTGATACTCAGCTTTAGTCATAACTACGAGCTTACCATTATTTTTATTAACCCAAGTAACAATATTAGACTTATCTTTACTGGTGTTGGTTATATTTTTTGGCATGATAATATTT
>ERZ772930.82-NODE-82-length-37714-cov-11.9654_pt1 | contig 37714 bp, 33 predicted proteins | sample MGYA00511685_ERZ772930 | MGnify/ENA primary metagenome ERZ772930 (study PRJEB29015, sample SAMEA2738053) | human oral metagenome | biome: human oral; feature: human-associated habitat; material: saliva | place: China | collected 2226 ... | reverse complement strand
GACCCTCAACCTCTAGTTGAAGGTTGATGTTTAACGTGCTTCGTGTCGGAAAGAAATTAGGGGTCCGCGCGCCTTCCTTCAAGCCAACACGCGGACAAAGAAGAAGGCTTAACTGGTCACAGGGTGATTCGGAGACGACACGTCGTATGTGCTCGCCTGGACATTCGCCAGCAAAGTGGCCAGCACCCGCGCCTTTTGGGGCGCATCGGCGCTAGTCCCCCACTTGACAGTCTGCCCCCCGCGCAGCGTGAAATTCACCTGCGTTCCCGTCGCGGTGATAGCCGAGACCTGGGAGCGCGTCGACTCGTCGAGGGCGCCCAAGACGGAGGCCACATCGGCGGCCCCCGTCGTCCGATCGTCCGGCAGCGTCACAAGCGGATAGGTACCCGCGCCGTTCACCTGCTGAAAGGCCACGCCGTGGTCGTCCACCAGCCAATAGCCGCCCGAAGACGCCTCAACGGCCATGCCCGTGCGCATCGTGACCGAGATCGTCAGGCTCGTCGGCCAGCGGCGAGACACCGCCGCCGATTTCACGGCGACGTTGGTCTCGACCGCGCGCGCGACCTCCTGCGTGTTCAGGAGCGTCAGCGGCACCCCTTCGAAGGGGGATACCGAGGAGCGCACGGACTCGTCCGTCACGAGCGTCCCGTCCTCGCCGGACACTTCAATGGCGGACGTCGACAGGGCAAACAGGGACGAGAAGAACGCCGCCCACGACGCGCCACCCACGAGCGCCACCACGATGATGGCAATCGCCGCACGACGAAGAAGGAGCAGGCGCCGAGCGCGCGCACGCTCGCGCAGCCGATCCCCCAGGTTCGTGGTTTCCTCACTACCCAGCAGCGCCGCGGCATCCGCGGCCGCGATGGGTGTTGACAGGGTTCCTCGGGCGCCTCGACGCGCAACAGCAGACGACGATTCCTCGCCGACCGCCTCTCGCGCCACTCGGTTAGAACGAGCCTCACGCGAGCCACGCGCACCGAAACGTTGCGAGGAGAGGCGCTGGGAGGTCCCGCCGCGCGTCGACTCGCTCTCCCCGGACACCCCCTGTCCCGACGAGGCCTCCACGGCCTCGTCGCTCCTTTGCCCGGGAACCCTCGACGCCCCGGAGGGCTGGTCGTGGCGTCCCCCCGGGCGCCTCGGCGAAGGAGGCCTCATGCCCCCATCCGCTTCCACTCTTCCAGGACGTCATCCCCGCAGCGCGTGATCGACCCTGCCCCCATCGTGACGCAGACGCCATGCTCGGGGGTCACAGATGCCGCCAGGCGCGCGGCCTCGTGCATGTCCTCCACGTAGGAGGCGCCGGGCACGCGCGACGAAATCAGCGTCGAGTCGACGCCGGGCTCCGGATCCTCGCGCGCGCCGTAGATCCCCGCCAACACGACGTGGTCAGCGCCGGCGAGCGCCCGCGCGAAACGCTCGGCGAAGATGCGAGTGCGCGAGTACAGGTGCGGCTGGAAGACGACCGTCACCTGCGCCCCATCGGCGACGACCCGCGCCTCCCGAATCGCGGCCTCCACCTCCGTCGGGTGATGCGCGTAGTCGTCAAAAAGTCGGCGGGTCCCCACCTGGCCGCGAGCCTCGAAACGACGCGCCGCCCCCGTGAAACGGCCCAACCCATCCGCGACAGCCTGCGGTTCCAAGCCGCACTCGATGCCGGCCACCCAGGCTCCCGCCGCGTTCAACACGTTGTGATCACCGGGCACGGACATAACCAGCTCCGCGCTGTGCTCTCCCCACGCCAGGCGCGCTCTCGCTCCATGAGCGCTCACCTGTACGTCCGAAATGGAGACGTCCACCTCGCACAGGGCGCGCTCGGCACGCCCGTAGGTCACGACCCGCAACCCTTCTGCGCGCGCCGCGTCGGCCAGGCGCGCCGCGCCCTCATCCTCCGCGCACGTCACCAGCAGGCCACCGGGCACCATGCGCCGGGCAAACTCGACGAAAATCTGCTCGAACTCCTCGCGCGAATTGTAGCGATCCAGATGATCGGGCTCCACATTCGTCACGATCTCGATAGCCGGGGAATAGTTCAGGAACGAGCCATCCGACTCGTCAGCCTCGGCGACGAACACGTCGCCACCACCCAAGTGCGCACCCGTGCCCAACTGGGGCAGCACACCCCCCACGGCCACCGACGGATCCAGCCCGCACGCCGCCAAGGCGATCGCGAGCATGCCCGACGTCGATGTCTTGCCGTGTGCCCCGGCCACGGCCACGAAACGCATGCCCGTCGCCGCCAGCGCCAGCGCCTGGGAGCGGTGCATCACCAGCTGGCCGCGCTCGCGCGCGATCGCCAGCTCCGGGTTATCCTCACGGATCGCCGTCGAGACCACAACCACTGAGGTCGGGTCTACGTGTGAGGCCTCGTGCCCAACGAATGCGCGCACACCAACGGAGCGCAGGTGCTCGAGCACGGCGGACTCTTCGCGGTCCGATCCCTCCACGGTCGCGCCGCGAGAGGCCAGCAGCTCCGCGACGACGCTCATGCCAGCGCCGCCGATGCCAATCAGGTGGAAACGATCCTCAAGCGTCGGCTCACTCATGGCCGCCCTCCTTCACCTGAGCCAGAGCCAGATCGGCCAGCGCGCGGGCCGCGCCCGCACGCCCCAGCGACTGCGACGCAGCCGCCATATCCGCCAGACGCGTGGACCCCAGCAACGGGAACACGTTGCGGCGCACAAACTCGGCGGTAAAGTCCTTGTCGTCGATGAGCTGCGCGCCCCCGGCGGCCACGTGGTCGGCCGCGTTCAGACGCTGCTCGCCGTTACCGATCGGGAGAGGCACGTAGATGCACGGTAGCCCCAGGGCCTCCATCTCGGCGACCGTTCCGGCACCCGAGCGGCACACCACGAGATCCGCGACAGCCAGCGCGTCCTCCATCGTCGTCAGGTAATCAATGACATGCCAGCGATCCGCCAGGCCGGCGGCCTCGACGGCCTCCCTCACCGGCCCGTCCTTGCCACGACCCGTCAGGTGCACGACCTGGGCGCCCTCCGGCAGCGCGTCCGCCGCGCCCGTCATCGACTCGTTGACGTGCAGGGCCCCCAGAGATCCGCCCGTCACCAGCAGCGTCGCAGCGTCAGCATCCACGCCCAGGCGCTCGGCGGCCTCGCGGCGCGCCTGCTTGGCGCCCTCCGCGTCCGCGCGACGACTCGCAAGATCCGCGATCGCCACACGCAGGGGAAGACCCGTCACGACGGTCTCGCCACGCTTGGCCGCCAGCGGCGAGGAAGGGAAGGTCAAGGCGACGACGGCAGCGTTGCGCGCGCCCACCTTGTTGGCCAGGCCCGGGCGCGCGTTCTGCTCGTGGATGACGATCGGAACACCCGCGCGCTTAGCGGCGATGTAGGCCGGGGTCGACACGTAGCCGCCAAAACCCACGAGCACATCGGCGCCCTCCAGGGCCTGCGCACACCGCTTGACAGCGTCAGCGAAGCGTGAAGGCAGGGTAAAGAACGCCGGAGAAGGACGCCTGGGCAGAGGAACGCGAGGGATCTCCACCAGCGGGAAGCCCTCAGCGGGAACCAAGTCGGCCTCAAGGCCAGCCTTTGTTCCCAGCACAACCACCTCGGCGCCGCTGGCGCGCAGCTGCGCAGCAGTCGCCAAAAGCGGATTCACGTGGCCGGCGGTCCCGCCGCCAGCCATCACAACCTTGACCATAAGGGTCTCCTTAACGCGAGTGCCTGACCTTCAGTTTAACGAGCGGAGCGCCTGCGGGGCGCCACCCGCGGGTCCCGACCAGCCGAGGCCTCGTCCGGCCTCCCAATCATCCGCATCCCCGCACGGGCACGCGCGAAGGACGCCACGACCGCCACCGACGTAATCGTGAACAGGAACGAGGAGCCGCCATAGGACACGAGTGGCAGGGGTACGCCGATAACCGGGCCAATGCCAGTCACCGACAGCACGTTGATGACCGTCTGCACGCCGATCCACGTGCCCACGCCCGAAGCGGCAACGATAACAAAAAGGTCCGACGACTCACGCGCCACGCGGAACATGCCCCACACGAGCAGCCCCAGACACAGGAGGACCGCGAAGGTACCGAGCAGGCCAAATTCCTCGCCGACGATCGCAAAAATAAAGTCCGTGTGCGCGGCCTGCAGGTAGTTCCACTTCTCCCGCGACGCGCCCGGCCCCAGGCCCGTAAGCCCGCCCGAGCCCAGCGCCCACAGCGAGTGGTCAATCTGCTCCGGCGCGGACTCGTCTGGTCCCTTCGAAGTACCCGGCAGAACCGCCAAGATTCGGCGAATACGGGTCGGGTTCGACAACACGAGCAGCACCAGGGTCGGGATCGCGACCATGACGAGCCCGCCGAACCATCTCTTGGGTAGGCCCGCCACCCACACGGCGCCAAGCGCACCCATCGCGACGACCATTGCCGTGCCCATGTCGCGCCCCAGCATGACCGCGCCGAGGGCCACCAGCACCGGCAGGCCAACCGCAACACCCATCGTCTTGATGTCGCAACGCTTCACGGCCGACTTGGAGACCATGAGGGCCAGGAACACGACGAGTGCGAGCTTCAAGAACTCCGACGGCTGCGCCATGATTGGACCCAGCTTCACCCAGTTCGCGTTACCGCCCTCGGAGCGGCCCAGCGGGCTCAAAACCAGCGTCTGGAAAGCGAGCGCCCCGACGAACATCGGCGCTGCCAGCCGCATCAGCCACCGCTGGGGCACCAGCTGCACGCCGGTCGCGATCAACAGCGAGACAACGATGATCGCCACCGGGCGCGCATACGCCGCGTAGGGATTCTCCCCCTGGGCGATCGACGTAACGGTCTGAGCGGAAAAACCCATGACCAGGCCGAAGAGAGACAGCATGAGAGCCGGAATCACGACCAGGTAGTAGGTCGTCACCGGGTTGTCTTCGCGCTCGCGCCCCGACCCGAAGCGAATCCGGGGCAGAGTCACGGTCGGGATATGCCAGCCTCGCTTATTCGTCGACACCGTCGCTCCCCCACTGGGCAGCCAGGCGATTGACAGCGTCAGCGAAGGCGTCACCGCGCTGGCCGTAGTTGTCGAACTGGTCCCACGACGCGCACGCCGGGGCGAGCACGACGGTGTCGCCCGGACGAGATAGGGCCACGGCCTCGTTGACGACCGAGAACATCCAGTCCTCGTGCCCGTCGACCTCAACGAAGGGCACCTCGGGGGCACCGCTCGACAGGGCAGCCACGAGAGCCCGACGGTCCTCGCCGATGACGATGACGCCGCGCAGGATCGGCTCGACCTGGCTGATGAGCTCCGCAAAATCCTGGCCTTTGGCGTCGCCGCCGACGATCCAGATCGCGCTGCGCGGGGGCAGCCCCGCGAGGGAGGCTCGGGCCGCGTGCGCGTTGGTCGCCTTGGAGTCGTCGATCCAGGTCAGGTCCGCTGCCCGAGCGATGACGGTGCGTCGGTGCCCGGCGGGACGGAAGGAACGCAGCCCTGCTTCCACGGCCTCGGGCTCAACGCCGTAGGCGCGCGCCAGCGCGGCGGCGGCCAGCGCGTCGGAGAGAACGGCGGGTGAGGGGTGGGGTCCGAATGCCTCGGACAAGTCGGAGATGTGGGCGAGGGCGGTGGCGTGGCGCGCGCGGTCCTCGACGAATGCGCGATCCACCAGCAGCCCCTCGACGATGCCGAACTGCGAGACGCTCGGGGCGCCGAGGGTCAGACCGATAGCCCGCGCTCCCTCCACGACGTCCGCGCTCTCCACCATGGCCTCGACGCGTCGGTCGGCCGCCGGGTACACGCACGCGCGCACAGTGTTCTCGTAGATACGCGCCTTGTCGGCCGCGTATGCTTCCACGCTGCCGTGCCAGTCCAGGTGGTCCGCGTCCACGTTCAGGCAAATGGAGGCAAGCGGGTGCACCGTGAGAGCCGTGTGCAGCTGGAAGCTGGAAAGCTCAACCGCGAACACCTCTGCGTCGGAATCAATCGCGCGCGTGATCGGCGTACCGATATTGCCCACTTCGTCGACCTTCACCCCCGCGCTGCGCAGGATCTGCCCGAGCATGCCAACGGTCGTCGTCTTGCCGTTGGTTCCGGTTACCGTCAGCCACGGGCGCCCCGCGTGGGGGCCCTCCTCCTGGAGACGCCAGGCGAGCTCCACCTCACCCCACAGGTCAATGCCCGCCTGCTCGCACGCGGCAAAGATCGGGTGATGGGCGGGGATCCCTGGAGAGACAACGACGAGGTCGGGGCGGGCATCGAGCACCGCGACCACCAGGGCACTCGCGTCCTCCTCGACGTGGACGGGCACGCCCGCAACGTCGTCGAAGGAAAGAGAGGCGGTGGGCCGCGCCGCGTAGGCACGAACGGTCCAGTCGCGGGCCAGCAGCGCACCCGCGGCTCCCTGGCCGGACTTACCCCAGCCGATGACGGCGGCGCTGCGGCTCATCGAGCGTACACCCACTCCGCGTAGAAGACGCCCGCGCCGGCGACCGCGACAATGGCGGCTATCAGCCAGAAGCGGATGACGATGGTGACTTCCTTCCAGCCCAGCAGCTCAAAGTGATGATGCAGCGGAGCCATGCGGAAGACACGCTTGCCCGTCGCCTTAAACACACCGATCTGGATGACATCGGAGACGACAACCGCGACGAAAAGGCCGCCAACGATGATCGCAAGCAGCTGCGTCTGGGTCAGGATGGACAGGCCAGCGACGGCGCCGCCCAGGGCGAGCGCACCGGTATCTCCCATGAAGATCTGCGCGGGCGACGCGTTCCACCACAGGAAGCCCACCAGAGCACCGATGAGGGCGGCACAGAAGATCGCCAGGTCAAGCGGGTCGCGGGTCGAGTAGCAATTCGCCGGGTTAGCGCCCAACTGGGTGCAGGACTGAATACGCTGGAAGTAGGCGATGAAAGTGTAGGCGCCGAAGACGAAAATGGACACACCCGTTGCCAGGCCGTCCAATCCGTCCGTCAGGTTCGTCGCGTTCGACCAGGCCGTCACAATGAGGTTCGTCCAAATGAGGTACAGGACGACGCCGAGCGCGAGCCCAGCGAAGCCGAGCGTCAGCGCGGTCGGGCGCGCGAAAGAAATCGCGAGTGTTCCGGGATACTCCCCGTACTCGTTCGGGAGGACGAGGGTGCCCAGCGCGAAGGCGGAGGCGACGAGCACCTGGCCGATGATCTTGCCCGATGGGTGCAGGCCGAGCGAGCGCTGCCTCATGATCTTAATGCCGTCGTCGAGCAAGCCGATCACGCCGAGCCCCACGAAGAGGAAGACCAGCAGCAGACCCGACCACGAGGGACCAGCCCCTGCGACGAAGGAGCCGATCAGCCACGCAACGACGGTCGCCAAGATGATGACCACGCCACCCATCGTGGGTGTCCCACGCTTCGTCAGGTGCTGGGTGGGCCCATCCTGGCGGATGAACTGGCCGTACTGGTGCAGCACCAGGAAACGGATGAGCAGCGGTGTGCTCGTCACGGACAACGCCATCGCAATGATGAACGCAGCGATAAGACCAATCACCGGGTCATTCCCTTCTCCCGCAGGATGTCAGCCACCTGCCACGAATGTGAACCAAAGGAACCCTTCACCAGGACGACTGCGCCATCGCCGGCGAATTCAAGAGCCAGACGAGCGGCGTCGGCAGGATCCGACGCGACCTCGCGATGGGGAACACCGCTGGCACCCTCGAGATAGTAGTGGGCGTCCGTGCCCAAGCCGACAAGCGCGTCAACGCCCGCCGCCTCGATCATCGCGCCAACCTCTTCGTGCAGCGACCGGGAGTCCTCCCCCAGTTCGAGCATCTCTCCCAGGACGGCCACTGTGCGCCTGTCTTGGCCGATCGATGCCAGCGCCGCAATACCCGCACGCATCGAGTCGAGGTTCGCGTTGTAGGAGTCGTCGATGAGCGTGAGGTCACGGCCGTCTACGACGAGCTCGTGCACGTCCATCCGGTGAGGGCTGAGCGCCCGAGCACTGGACAGGACCGTCGCGACGGTGGCCAAGTCGACACCCAGGGTGAGGGCACCCGCGGCCGCTGCGAGCGCATTCGCCACGTGGTGACGCCCAACGATTGCGAGAGAAATCTCAGCGCTACCCACCGGAGTGACGAGGGTGAAGTGCGCGCGGTCCGCGGCATCAACGCTCACGTCCTGCGCCCGCACATCGGCGAGCGGGTTGCCCGACGCGGAGAAGCGAATGACCTGTCCACTGGCCAGAGGGGCCATCGCCTCGACGTTGGGATCATCCATGTTGAGAATGACGGGGCCGCCCGGTCGGGTCCCCGCAATCAGTTCGGCCTTCGCCCGAGCGACACCCTCAAAGCCACCGAAACCGCCCACGTGCGCGTGACCCACGCACAGTTCGATAGCCACGTCGGGGGCGACAATGTCCGTCAGGTAGGTGATGTGGCCAGGACCGGAGGCACCCATCTCGAGCACCAGGTGACGCGTTGACTCATCGGCCAGCAGAACCGTCAACGGCAGTCCGACCTCGTTGTTGAAGGAGAGCTTAGGGGCCACCGTCGGCCCGTGGGCACTCATGATCTGGAAGAGCAGGTCCTTCGTGGTCGTCTTGCCCACGGACCCCGTCATGGCGATAACATCGAGCGTCCCGCCGGCGCGTAGCGCCTCCACGTGCGCGCGTGCGAGAGCACCAAGCGCCTCCGTCGAATCCTCGACGACGATCTGCGCCACGGCCTCGTCAACCTCACGCTCGACGATGACCGCGACCGCGCCGCGCGTGACAGCGCCCGCCACAAAAGCGTGCCCGTCGGCTCTTTCACCGCGCCGCGCGACGTACAGCGACCCCGCCTGCGCCTCGCGAGAGTCGGTCACCACGGGTCCAGTCACTGCAACGTCGGTACCCACGAGGCGACCAGAAACCGCTTCAGCAATCCACTGAGCTGATGTCTGCATGCTTCTCTTCTCCTTCAGACTCACGGAGTCGTCGGATACAGGTTAGCGGACCCGGAGGACGCCGGGATACCCAGGTTACCGACGGCGGTGCGCGCGATGTCGCCAAACAGCGGCGCCGACGAGTCCGATGAGACTGACGCCACTCTGGGATTGTAGAGAACCACGGCGATCGCCAGACGCGGCGCATCCGCCGGGATGATGCCGGCCGTCGTCGACACCAGGCCCGACGCCCCGTCGATGACCGTCTCCGCGGTGCCCGTTTTAACAGCCACGCGATAGCCGGGTACCTTCGAGGCACCTGCGGTGCCCAGGTCGTCCTCGACGACGGACTCCATCATGGTCAGCAGCTGTGAGGCCGCGGCCGCCTCCATGACCTGAACCGGCTGTGTTCCCTCCGGAACTTCGACCGTCCCATCCGCGTTCGTCCACGACTTGACGATGTGCGGGGAGATACGCACACCGCCGTTGCCGATCGTCGCGAGCGCCGAGGCCTCCTGAATGGCCGTGATCGCGTAGGCCTGGCCGAACATCGTCACGTAGCGGTCACGTCCCTGCCACTGGTCCGAACTACGCAGCAGACCCGCGGACTCCCCCGGCAGCTCAATGCCCGTCTCCTGGCCGAAACCAAAGGCACGCATCATCGAGTAGCGCTGGTCATCCGTCATCGTCTGGCCGATCAGCACGGTGCCCGTGTTCGAGGACTCGGCGAGGACTCCCGTTGCCGTCAGCGTCTCGCCGTTGTGCTCGTGGAAGTCGGTAATCGGGCCTCCCGCGTCCGGCAGATTGAGGGAATAAGGCACCTGGAAGACGCTCGTGGGGGTGATCGTCCCCTGGTTCAGGGCCGCACCCACCGTGATGAGCTTACCCACCGAGCCGGGCTCGAAGGTGTCTTGCACAGCGTGCACCTTCTGCGGATTCGCATTGTCCGGTTCCTTCGAGTTCGAGTCGGCCATGACCAACACGTGGCCAGTCGCCACATCCTCGATGACCACCGCACCCCAGTCAGCCTGGTGCTTGGCCACGCGAGCGTCCAGCAGGTCCTGTACCTGATGCTGCAGGTCAGCGTGCAACGTCAGCTCGACGGAGCCACCGTTCTTCGGCTCTACCGTCGTGCGCTTGCCGCCCGGCATAACGGCGCCGTTGGGCGCGATTTCGAAGGCTTGCGCGCCGGGCGTACCCGTGAGCAGGTGGTCGAACTGCGCCTCCATGCCCGAAGAGCCCTGGCCTTCGGCGTTCACCGTTCCAATGACGGGGGCGGCCACGTTCCCATTCGGATACTCGCGTTCAAAGACCGACTCCCACTCGATGCCGTAGATGTCGAGCTTGCGGATCTCGCGGTAGGTGACCGCATCGACGTTGCGCTTGATGTACACGTAGGTAGACTCACCCAGCATCATGCCGCCCAGCACCGCCTCGTCCATGCCCAGCAGGGGCGCGAGCTGATGAGCGGCCTCGGCCGGGCCTCGCCCGACCTCGTTCCCGTCATCATCACGGTGTACGTAGGAACGAATGTTCACCTGGTTGACCGCAATGTCGTATGTCTGGATCGAGTTCGCCAGAACAACACCCGTCGCATCCACGATAGAGCCGCGCGCGGCGGCCACCGACGTCGACGAGGTGCGCACGCGCTGCCCCTGAGCAGCCAGCGAGGGCCCCTCGATGATCTGGAGCTGCACCAGGCGCACACCGCACAGGCTCAGCGCCCCGATGATGAGCACCAGGATCCAGCGCGAGCGCGTGAAGACGGTATCCATAGGAACGACGCTCCGCGTTATTTGGCGGGGGTCCCGCCCTCAACGGTTCCCGTCTCGAGCGTGATGAACCCGGAGGTACCCGCGGGGACCATACCGTTGGCCTTTGCCGCCTTCTCGAGCTCCGTGGGCGAGGCCTTACGGTCGAGCTCGGCGCGCATCGTCCACGACTGCGCTTCCAGCTCGTTGAGCACCAGCTGCTGCTCGCGAATCTCGAAGGAAGTCTGAGCCATACGGGTGTTGAGGACCATGGACGCGACCACGGAGGCCAGCGCGACGGCAACGAGGAGCATAAGGATAGCCACGGCCGAGCGGCGCGGGCGCGTCCCCTCAACGATGCGAAGCTCGCGGACCTCCTCACGGCGCAGCTCGGGGCGGGCCGCAGGACGTGCCTTGGCAGTTGCTGCACTCATGAGAGATCCTTCCATTCACGAATGAGTTCCGCTCCACGCAGTCGCACGGAGGCGGATCGGGGGTTGTGGTCTTGTTCGGCTCGGTCGGCGCGGTTAGCGCCCTTGGTGAGTAGTTTCAGGCTGGGGGCCATCTCATCGGGGATGATCGGCAGCCCGGGGGGTGCTGCGCTGGTGGAACCGCGCCGCAAGACGTCTTTGACTATTCGGTCTTCGAGGCTCTGGTAGGACTCAACCACCAGGCGTCCTCCGACCCTCAGGCACGACAGGGCGCGTGGCAGAGCCCGCTCCAAGATGGTGAGCTCGTCGTTGACTGCGACGCGCAGTGCCTGAAAGGTGCGTTTAGCTGGGTTGCCGCCAGTGCGTCGCGCAGGCGCGGGGATGGCCTCTCGAATAATGTCCACGAGTTCGCCCGTGCGCGTAATGGGGGCACTGTCCCTGCGGCGAATGATCAGTCGCGCGATGCGTGGCGCAAACTTTTCCTCGCCGTAGGTGCGCAGGATACGGATGAGCTCCCCCTCCGAGGCAGTGGCCAGGAGGTCGGCGGCACTATGTCCGGTGGTCGCGTCCATACGCATGTCGAGCGGAGCGTCCTTGGAGTAGGCGAAGCCTCGCTCGGCCTCGTCGAGCTGGAGAGAGGAGACGCCCAAATCCATGAGGACGCCGTCGATACGCGCGCCGGGACCACACTGCTTCGCCACGGCCTCGTCAATACGATCGTAGGTCGTATGGACCGCACGGAAGCGGCTCCCGAAGCGTTCGAGGCGGGCGGAGGCGAGCGCGATAGCCTGCGGGTCTCGGTCGATGCCGATGACTGTCAGACCTTCGAAGCGTTCGAGCGCCCCCTCGGTATGACCACCCATCCCCAGGGTGGCGTCCACCAGGACTGCACCGGGGGCCTCGATCGCGGGTGCGAGCATGTCGAGGCATTCCTCGAGGAGGACGGGGACGTGGCGGTCGGCGGCTGTGCGACCGAGGGCGTCCTGGCCAGCCGAGTTCTCGGGGCGCGACGAATCGCGCACCGAGTTCAGTGCACGCACCATGCCGCACCTCCTTGTCGTTAGTCATAACCGGTGTCCGACCCGTCCACCCAGGTCCCCCACCGTGCTCCGCCACCGGGGAAGTGATGTCGGAACAGCGGGCGGAGACCTCGGAGTACGGGTCAGAACATCCCGGGAATAATCTCTTCAGCTGTATTGGAGAAGACCTCTTCCTGGACCGCGAGGTATTCACGCCAAGCCGAGGCATTCCAGATCTCAGCTCGAGAACCCGCACCAATGACGGCGAGCTCTCGGTCCAGCCCCGCGTATGCGCGCAGGTCCGCCGGGACACTAATGCGCCCCTGCTTGTCCGGAATCTCCTTATAGGCTCCCGAGAGCATCACGCGGATCCAGTCGCGCGCCTGCTTGGAGGACAGGGGTGCGCGGCGAAGATCGGCGGTCATGCTCTCGAATTCCGCGGCGGGGAAGGCGTACACGCAGTGCTCTTGGCCGCGAGTGAGGACGATTCCACCCTCCATGTCCTCGCGAAAGCGCGCGGGCAGGAACATGCGTCCTTTGTCGTCGAGCTTGGGCTCATACGTGCCGAGGAACATGTCACCGCCCTCCCCTGTTCGGAACTTTCCCCCACTTTAACCCACCAAGCCCCATGTTTACAGAGAAACGTGCGGCGTGGCGCGCAATACTTCCGACACTTTTGGCATGATTCCAACAAAAAATCACCATGGAGAAAAGTGGAGGAAATCTAGCACACATTCTGCTGACGAAGAGGATGACATGGCCCCACACAGGGTCAACTACGCACCACGAGCAGGAGACTTATCGTTGATAAACCAATGATTATCGACGATATTCGGGCGCGCCTGGAAGCAGCCCCCTCTCCCGTGGAGCACAGCGTGGAGCACAGTGGGGAGAGCGGTGGGGAACCCCGTGGAGCACAGCGTGGAGCACAGTGGGGAGCGCGGTGGGGAGCGCGGTGGGGAGCGCGGTGGGGAACCCCGTGGAGCACAGCGTGGAGCACAGTGGGGAGCGCGGTGGGGAACCCCGTGGAGCACAGCGTGGAGCACAGTGGAGAACCCCGTGGAGCACAGTGGGGAGCACAGCGGAGAGAATGGGGGTTTTGCACCATTAGGCGCAGCGCTACGGCGCGTCGCCGGCGTGTCGCGGCCCTATTGACGCTGTTTTCCCCTCACGGCGACCAAAGAACACGCAACCCCGCGGAGCCCGGTGCAGAACTCGCGGGAATCTCGGCAGGGAGGTCAGATCGTGGGATTATCGGACACAACGTGTTGGTCGGGGCGCGATCCCAGACATCGTTTTGTCCTTGAGCCCAGATCATGCCCGCACAGACAGCGAAGCGGGGGCGCACCCACGCGCTCCCCGCCCCTGAACCCGGCATCAAGTCAGGTCAGTCGTCGTTCTTCCGGTCATCCCACCGTCGTTCCTGGTCCTGAATGAAGGAGTCCCAGCCGCCACTCTCCCTGTTTTTCTTGCGCTTGGAGGCACCCCCCTCGTCACCCGAGGACTTCACCCCCGGACGAGACAGGGAGAACAGGACACCGGCGACGGTCAGAGCAAAACCGGCGACCCCAAGCAGGATCGACACGACCGAGTACCCCAGAGAGACGGCTGCGACCAGAACCACCATGCCCAGGACAGCGCCACCAAAGCCAAGGGCGATGCGGCGGGGCGCTCGCGGCCCGCGCGAGGGCTCGGGCTCCTGGGGCGCGGGGGTCGACATCTGCGAGGCAAGCGCGGGGTCCTCCTCGCGCAGGGATGCCTCCATCTGCTCGAGGACCTTCTTCTCATACTCGGTGAGAGCCATTGCGTGCCCCTTTCGGACGATTACTGCTCCCAAGCTTAGCGTGTGCCCCGCTCAGGAGACCAACCGGCTCACAGGAGCGTCCTCTGCTCCCCGCCCGCCGTACCTGGAAAGTCGGCCGAGGCCCCGGGCGCAGCAGACCCGCCGGAGGATTGCCCGCCCTCGGCCCCGAATGAGCGTCTCCCGGGCACGTTCTTGCCCAGGAGGGTGGCCGGAGCCAGGGCGCCGGCGCCGAACTTAGAACGAATCTGATCCATCGCCCGCTCGGAGGCCGCAGGGCGCTCGTCCCGATCCAGGGTGACCGCCACCCCACCGGACCGCGACTGCAACCCCTCGACGCGCACGCCAAAGAGCCGCACTCCCCCGATGGGCATGTCCTCGCGGGCAAATAGAGAATGGGCGGCGCGGGCGATGTCGCGCCCCGTATCGGTGGGAGCGACCAGGCTCACGCTGCGCGTGATCGTATGAAAGTCGGCGCCCCGCATCTTAATCCCGACCGTCCATCCGACGACTCCCCCGGAGCGCAGCCTGCGCGCGCAATCGTGGGCGGCCGCCAGGATGAATTCCTCGATCTGTGCCCGCGAGCGCACATCCTCCTCGAAAGTGCGCTCCATGCCAACGGACTTTTCAGGGCGCGAGGGGGCCACCGGACGCGGGTCAATGCCCCAGGCCAGGTCGTGGAGGTGGTGTGCCGCGGCGACGCCGAGGAGCTTAGACAGTCGAGCGACGGGGGCGTGGGCGAGGTCGCCGATAGTGTCGATGCCTTCGCGATCGAGGATCGCCCCGGTCCTGCCGCCGACTCCCCACAGGGCGCCGACAGGCAGGCCATGCAGGAAGTCGACGGTGGCGGCCTCGGGGATGAGCAGGAGACCGTCGGGCTTGGCGTGCGAGGAGGCGATCTTGGCGACCGACTTGGTGGCGGCGATGCCCACGGATGCGGGCAGGCCCACAGCCTCGCGGATGCGGGCGCGTATGAGGTGAGCGATGCGGGTGGGAGACCCGAGACGGCGCCTGGCCCCAGACACGTCGAGAAAGGCCTCATCGATGGAGACCTGTTCGAGGTCGGGGGTCACGTTGCCAAGGATCTCCATGACCTGCTGGGAGTAGCGGCGGTACAGGGAGTGGCTACCGGGGACGAACGCGGCCGTGGGACACAGCGCGCGGGCGCGCGAGGTAGGCATACCTGCGCGTACTCCCAGGGCTCGCGCCTCGTATGTCGCGGAGGTCACGACGCCGCGCCCGGAAGTGCCGCCCACGATGATGGGCCTACCCACGAGGGAGGGGTCTTCGCGCATCTCTACCTGGGCGAAGAAGGAGTCCATGTCGACGTGCAGGATCGACGTTGCGGAGTCGTCCGATCCCCAGTCGCGTTTCGCGCGCGCATCCCTGGGAGCGTTTGACATGTCACCTCCCCACTCCGATGTCTTGGTCCCACGGTTACAGTGTCCACCATGGCACGCTCATCTTCGTCACGCGACATCTCCTTCGAGACGGATTTCGGCTCCGCGCGCATCCGATGGGACGGTCCGCGCGCGACGCTCTTCCTCGACGGGGTGGAGTCCTCAGCGGTGGACACCTCTGACCCGACCTACCTGGAGTTTGAGTACATGCAGCACATGAGCGCGGTCGTGGCCGCATCGCGGGGCGAGGGGGAACGTTTTCGTGCGCTGCATGTGGGCGGCGCCGCGTGCGCGCTGGCGTGCGCGTGGTCGGAGCGCTACCCCCAGTCCCGGCACGTGGCCGTGGAGGTGGACGCGGCACTGGCCGCGCAGGTGCGGGAACATTTCCCTATTCCCAAGGCACCGCAGGTCAAGATCCGCGTGGGAGATGGCCGCGCCGTGCTGGACGCGAGCCGTGAGGCTTCCTTCGACGTGATCGTGCGTGATGCCTTCGCGGCGGGGGTGACACCGGGGCACCTGCGCACGCTTGAGTGTGCCCGCCAGGCGCGCCGCGTCCTCGCCCCTTCGGGAGTCTACCTGGTCAATTGCGCGCACGGCGGCGAGGCCAACGCCCGACAGGACGTGGCGGCGCTGCAGGAGGTTTTCCCCTTCGTGGCGTCCATTCAGGATCCGAAGGTGGGGCGAAGTGGGCGTCGGGGCAATGTGGTGGCCGTGGCCTGCGACGAGGGCGTCGTCGACGCGGACGAGATCGATCGCGCGCTTCGCATGCTCGCGCTTCCGGCGCGCATCACTCGGCCGAGGGAGCTGACGCGCTGGGTGGCGGGATGCCCGCCCCTGGCCGACAAGCAGGTCGACTATCCCGCGTCCCACTGACGAGGCCTACCCGCTTCTCGCGCCCGTTCGACGGCGGGTGAATGCGCGGCGCCGGGAGGCCACTCGTCGGCGCGCTCAGGCAGATCCGCGCGTTCAGGCGCGGTGGCGCGGCGCGGAGGGCCCGGGCTCTTTGCCGTTACGGCGCGCCTCGACGCGGGCGAGCACGTCTTCGAGAGTGTCAGGCTTGGAGGGTTCTTCGGGGTTATCGACGCGAGGGGCGCGCTGCACGGACTGGATTTCCTCGTCCTTGGCGCGCGAGACCTGCGCGAGGTAGGCCTCGATGACGTCGCCAATATCCTTGGCGGCCTTCTCTTCTCCGCGTGAGGCGGGCGGCTGCCCCATGCCGGGCAGGGGAATCGCTCCATCCCCGCCACTCCACGCGTCGAAGTGTTCTTCGAGGGCGCTGACAGTGTGGGAGATCTCGGGGTTCCCCTCGACGAGCTTCTCGATGCTCTCCTGGTCCTGGGCGGCGCCCTGTTCGAGGTCGCCGACGGGCAGGGACAGGTCCGCGAACTTCGCGAAGGAGGTAAGCAGCGCCGAGGCTGCGGCAGGGTAGCCGGTGTCGGCCATGTAGTACGGGACGGCACCGAGCAGCGCCAGCCCGCCCACGCCTCGTTGCCCCATGCGGATCTGCACGAAGGTCGACAGGGGCGCGGGAAATTGCATGTGGTTCGTAATCTTGACTCCGCCCACGGGCAGCAGGGAGGCGTCGGTCGCCTGCACGTGGACGGGGGTCGGTCGCGTATGGGGCACTCCGGAAGGAACACCGTGCAGTGAGAAGGTGATCTCGACGCCCGCGCGCTCGCAGATGCCGCTGATCGCGTTGGTAAAAGACTCCCAGTGAGCGTCCGGCTCCGCGCCGTGCAGGACCAGGATCGGGTTGCCCATATCGTCCTCGACCAGATCGAGGACGGTCTGAGGCATCACCATGTCCGGGGAGGATACCCAGTCCTCAACCGTGATGATCGGGCGATGGGAGCGGTAGTCCATCAGCATGTCCGCGTCAAAGGTCGCGACGCGCTCGTTGTGCAGTGAGCGCAGCATCTGCCCAATGGCCATGCGCCCGGCCCCACCGGCGTCGATCGCTCCGTCGAAGTGGATGAGGAGGATCTTGGCCTTCGCGCCTGCGGCGGGGCCATCCTCGTAAAGGTCGTTCGCGGTGATGCTCACGTGTCCTCCTCATGCTCGATCTTCTTCGTCACGTCTAACGTACCCGCGAGGTGCCCGCCGCGTCACCCGGGAACGCGATTTGAGCTCGGGGCGAAGCGCGCGATTCGAATAGCGGCCGCTCACAGCGCAGCGACGAAAAGTGAGGGACAATAGAAGGCCACCAAAAGCGAGGAGGATCTATGACCACGGGCGCGCAGCAGCACTCACCCACGGACCTTCCGTTGCCCGAACAGGAGTTTGTCGACAGCGCGTATGAACGCCTGGACGCCCTGCGCGCCTCCTACCGCGAGCGCCAGGGACGCATTCATTCGACGCACGGTGTCGGCAACGCGCAGGCGTGGACGGAGCGCGAGGCTCTCTCCGCACACCTGGGTGAGATGGCCGCACGCCTGGAAGGCGTCGAAGAACGCCTGGTCTTCGGCCGCCTCGACATGGTGGATTCGTCGACGCGTCACGTCGGGCGCCTGTCGCTGTCCCACGAGGACGGCACTCCCCTGCTCGTCGACTGGCGTGCCCCCGCCGCTCGGCCTTTCTATCAGGCGACCTCGGCGCAGCCGGAGGGCGTTGTCCGCCGCCGTCACATTTCGACGCGAGACCGGCGCGTGACGGGCCTGGAGGACGAACTGCTCGACGCCTCGGCTGCACACGGCTTGGAACTGCAGGGCGAGGGAGCGCTCATGCACGCGCTCAGCGAAGCGCGCGACGGGCGCATGGGCGACATCGTCGCCACGATCCAGTCCGAGCAGGACCGCATCATCCGTGCCTCCGACAAGGGTCTCCTGGTCGTCCAGGGTGGGCCAGGCACCGGCAAGACTGCGGTCGCCCTGCACCGCATCGCCTACCTCCTGTACGCCCACCGTGAGCGCCTGGAGCGCTCGGGCGTGTTGCTCGTTGGTCCGTCTCGCTTGTTTTTGCGCTATATCGAGCAGGTGTTGCCGTCCCTGGGTGAGACGGGCGTCGTCTCGGTGACGGTGGGCGATCTGGTTCCGGGCGTGCGCGCCCGGGCCAGTGAGGACGAGGCCGTGGCTCGGATCAAGGGGCTCCCAGCGTGGGCGACAATCGTCAAGGAGGCTGTGCGCGCGCTCACGAAGCTGCCCAAGGAGGATCAGAAGCTGCGCGTGTGGAACCGGACGGTAACGCTCACACGCGCGGACGTGGAGGGCGCCCGGAGGCGGGCCCAGCGCTCGGGGCGGCCACACAACGTGGCGCGGGAGTCTTTTGCGCGCGAGCTCATGGACGTGCTGGCGCTGCGCCTGGCGCGCGAGGCCGGAGATGCGGATTCCGAGGGCAACGTCGATCCCGAGGTGAAACGCTCGTGGCTGATCGAGATCCGTGACTCCGTGGATTGCCGTCGTGCGATCAACACGGCGTGGATGCCGACGAGCGCACAGACGCTGGTGCGCAGGCTGTATGCCCGCCCCGAGGTGCTGGCGGCGGCCAACAGGCGAGCCAAGTCACCCCTGCGTCCCGACGAGCTGGCGCTCCTCGCCAGGCCGCGCTGCGCACCCTGGACGGTGTCGGATGTGCCGATCCTGGACGAGTGCGAGGAGCTGCTGGGACCCATGCCGACCTCCTCGGCGTCCTCACAGGAAATGGACCAGGCAGAGGTCGAACGGGCACGTGCCGCCATTGAGGGACAGAACCTGGGTGGTGGCATCGTCACCGCGCAGATGCTCGCTGAGCGCAGCGCCGCGCAGGAGTCGTGGGCTCCCCTGTCCGAGCGCGCAGCCAAGGACCGCACGTGGGCTTACGGCCACATCGTCGTCGACGAGGCCCAGGAACTGTCCCCCATGGCGTGGCGTGCCCTGCTGCGCCGCTGCCCCTCACGTTCCTTCACGGTTGTCGGTGACCTCGACCAGCGTCGAGGCTCCAAGCGGCCCAACTCGTGGGAGAAGGCCCTGGGGCCCGCGGCGCGCGCCTTCGCCGCCGAGTACGCGCTCACCGTGTCCTACCGGACGCCCGCGACCCTCACGTCGCTCGCCGAAGGCGTGGTGGCGCGCGCCGGTTTCCCCGTCTTGTACCCGATGACCGCCGTGCGCGACGTCGAGGGCTGCTACCGCGTAACCCACGTGGAGGCTCCCGAGGACACCCCGGCCTCGTCGCGTGACGACAGTGCCCTGTGGAGCGCCGTCGTCGATGCCCGGCGCGAGGCCGAGGAGCGCCTCGATCGAGAGGCCGGGGCCTCACGCGGGCGCATCGCCATCATCGTTGGCGCTCAGCGCGCCCACGCGTGGGGCGCAGACGTGGAGGGCGAGACCGCCCTGTCCGAGCGCGTCGCCCTCCTGTCCGCCAACGCCTCCAAGGGGCTCGAGTTCGATTCCGTCATCCTGGTGGAGCCGGGCGAGATCATGAGCGACGGGACCGGCGACCTCTTCGTGGCGCTCACGCGTGCCACCCACGACGTCCACGTCATCCACGCCGGCCCCCTGCCCGCCGGCATGGAAGAGTGGTAGCGAGTGACCACACAGTGGGGACCCCACGCCGGTTGTCATCCCATCTGCCATGATGGGATCATGACACGCGCACTGCTTCTGGAAAACCCGCACCCCATCGCCGATGAGATCCTCGCCAAGTTCAGTATCGAGGTCACCCGCGTCACCGGTGCCCTGTCCGAGGAGGACCTGATCGCCGCCCTTGATGGCGTGGACTACCTGGGGCTTCGTTCCAAGACGGAGGTCACCGAGCGGGTTCTGCGTGCGCGCCCGAACCTGAAGGCCATCGGCGCCTTCTGCATTGGCACCAACCAGATTGACTTGGCTACCGCCACCGACATGGGCGTGGCCGTCTTCAACGCCCCCTATTCCAACACGCGCTCCGTCGTCGAACTCGCCATCGGCGAGATCATTGACCTGTCGCGCCGGGTGACCGTGAAGAACTCGCGCCTGCACCGAGGCGTGTGGGACAAGAGCGCGGACGGCGCCCACGAGGTGCGCGGCCACACGCTCGGCATCATCGGCTACGGCAACATCGGCACCCAGCTGTCCGTCCTGGCCGAGGCCATGGGCCTCAACGTCATTTTCTACGACGCCGCTGAGCGCCTCGCCCTGGGCAACGCCACGCAGATGCCTACGATGGAGGCGGTCCTGCGCGAGGCCGACGTCATCTCCGTGCACGTCGACGGCCAGGAGTCCAACACGAACCTGATCGGCCGCACCGAGTTTGAGCTTATGAAGCCTGGCGCCCTGTTCATCAACCTCTCGCGCGGACATGTCGTTGACGTGGATGCCCTGCACGCCGCGCTCGTGTCGGGTCACCTCGGCGGCGCAGCCATTGACGTGTTCCCCGAGGAGCCTCGCGCCAACGGCGATCCCTTCTCTTCTCCCCTGGCCACCCTCGACAACGTTATCCTCACCCCGCACATCGGCGGTTCCACGGAGGAGGCACAGTACGACATTGGCCGCTTCGTCGCGGCCAAGATCGGCGAGTACCAGACCAGCGGTTCGACGGACATGAGCGTGAACCTGCCCAACCTGACGATGAATATCGGCAAGCGCTCGCGCTACCGCGTGCGCCTCATTCACCGCAACGTCCCCGGCGTCATGGCGCGCGTCAATCAGATTTTCGCCACCTCCGAGGCGAACGTCGACGCGCAGATCCTGGCCACCGTCGACGAGGTCGGTTACGTGCTCACCGATATTTCCGCAGGCCTGGCCCGCGAGGCTCTCGAGGAGCTCACCCACCTGCCCGAGACGATCCGGCTGATCGCCACTCCGCTGTAAGACTGTCGCCTTCGTCGCGCTTCCAGCTGGTCAGACGGGACCGTAACTTACGGTATCGTAGGGGAAGCATCCCCAAAGGAGGACAGATGGACCTGACGTCACGGCTGCGCACGCTGTACGCGCCCGGAGTTGCCTACGAGATAGCCACTCCCACCCAGCCGATCCCCGAGATGGTTCTAGAGGTCGCCTCCCGGTACCCGAGGCGCGCCGCCATCGACTTTTTCGCCCGCCAGCTCACCTACGCCGACCTGGCCGAACAGATGCGCCGCTGCGCGGGCGCGCTGCACCAGGCGGGCGTGCGCCCCGGCGACCGCGTCGCCCTCGTCATGCCCAACTGCCCACAGCACGCAGTCGCGGTCCTGGGAACGATGCTGCTCGGCGCCATCGTCGTCGAGCACAACCCGCTCGCCCCCTCCGGCGAGCTACAGGGAGAGTACGAGCGCCACGGAGCCCGCGTCACGATCGCATGGTCGAAGACCCTGGAGAAACTGACCTTCCTTGGGCGCGGACATACCACCTTCTCCATGGACCTGACGACGGCGCTTCCCGCGGCCTCGAGAATGGCGCTCAAGCTCCCCCTGAAGGCCGCGCGCGCCAAGCGCGAACAGCTCGCGAGCCCGCGTCCCGCCTGGGCTCGCTCCTGGTCGCGGGCGATGCGCGCGGCGACCCCCTGGGCGGGGACTTGCCCCTCTTCCATGGAGGACGTCGCCCTGCTCATCCACACGGGCGGCACGACAGGCGTACCCAAGGCTGCGGCTCTCACGCACGCCAACCTGCGCGCTAACGTCGAGGAGTCGATCGCGTGGGTACCCGTCCTCCACGAGGGCGCCGAGGTCTTCTACTGCATCCTGCCTCTTTTCCACGCTTTCGGCTTCACGATCGGCTTCCTGGCTGGCCTACGCCTGGGGGCGACTGTCGCCATGTTCCCGAAGTTCGATACCGCCCTAGTCCTGGCCGCCCAGCGCCGGCTCCCCTGCACGTTCTTCCTGGGCGTGCCACCGATGTATGAGCGCCTATTGGCAGCCGCCGAGGGCACGGATGCGGACCTGTCATCCATCCACTTTTCTCTCTCGGGCGCAATGCCCCTGTCGGCGCCGCTGGCGCAGAAGTGGGAGGAGGCGACCGGGGGCCTTATGATCGAGGGCTACGGCATGACCGAGGCCTCCCCGATTCTTCTCGGCTCGCCCCTGGCCTCGTCGCGGGCACGCGGCGCCTTGGGCATTCCCTTCCCCTCTACGCGGGTGCGCATCGTGGACCCCGAGGACCCCACGCGCGACGTCGAGGATGGCACGGTCGGCGAGCTCATCGCATCCGGCCCGCAGGTCTTTTCCGGCTACTGGAATCAGGACGACGAAACTGCGGAGGTTTTCACCGCCGACGGGTGGCTGCGCACGGGTGACCTGGTCCAGGTGCGCGAGGGCTTTATCTACATGGCGGACCGCCGCAAGGAGATGATTAATTCCTCCGGTTTCAACGTCTATCCCTCCCAGGTCGAAGAGGCTGTGCGCTCGATGCCCGGCATCCTTGACGTCGCGGCCGTGGGGGTTCCCGCGGGCGAGAGCGGAGAGGACGTCGTCGCCGCTGTCGTACTTGAGGCCGGCGCGTCGGTGACGCTCGCCGACCTGCGCAGGTGGGCGGAAAAGTCCTTGGCACACTACGCCCTGCCCCGTCAGGTCGTCGTCATGACCGAACTGCCACGCTCCCAGCTGGGCAAGGTCATGCGTAAGAAGGTGCGCGAGCAGATCATGGGGGCGCGCGGGGCGACCTCCGAGGCCGTGGCCGGGGCCCGCGAGGCCGTGTCCGAGGCCGTGGCCGGGGCCCGCGAATCCCTATCCGTCGCCCGCGAGTCCATGTCCGAGGCCGTGGCTGGCGCCCGCGAGGCCGTGTCCGAGAAGGTGGCGGAGGCGCGCGAGGCGGCGTCGGAGGTCACCAGCGAGGCGAGTGCGGCCGTGCGCAGGCTCGCCTCGGGAGGCGACAACACGCGCGAGGAGCGCCCCTAGGAGATCTCTTGTCCCCCCAGGGTGAGGCACCCGCATCCGTGGGATGCGGGTGCTACTCGTCTCCGAGCAGGGTCTGCCCAGCGGCGCGCTTGCGGCTCGCGCGCGCTTTGCGCGGCTTCTTGGGTGGCGCGGGGGCAGTGACGGGATCCTCGCTCGGCTCATCGGCTTGCGCCGCCGGTGCCTGCGAGCGTTCGCGCAGCGCATGGATCGCCTCCTCGAAATCCTCGAGGGTGTCGAAGGCGCGATAGACGGAGGCGAAACGCAGGTAGGCGATGACGTCCAGGTCGCGCAGGAAGGGCAAGATCGCCTTGCCAACTTCGTTGGTCGACACGTTGGACACGCCGGTGGAGCGCAGCTTCTCCTCCACCTGCTGGGCGAGGATGGCGAGCTGGTCGTCGGACACGGGCCTGCCCTGACAGGCTTTTTTCACGCCGGAGACGACTTTGTTACGAGAGAAGGACTCAACGACTCCGGAGCGCTTGACAACCTGGAACGACGATGTCTCCAGGGTCGTAAAGCGTTTCTTGCAGTGCGTGCACTCGCGACGGCGCCGGATGGAGGCGCCGTCGTCCGCGATGCGCGTATCAACAACGCGCGAATCAGGATTATGGCAGAAAGGGCAGTGCACCCTTCAACGGTACACGCTCAGGCACCCCCTGTCACAGGAGTCCCACCTGTCACCATTACCGGACGGGCACGACGACGCGCTGACCCGGCTGAAGCGCGCCGCTCAGATCGTTGAGACGTTCAATATCCGAGACGATTTCCTCTAGGGGGCGCTCACTGTTGACCCCCTGCGCGAGCGACCAGACCGAGTCGCCGCTGACGGCCGCTTTCACGACGGTCGGCCCATCATAAGCGGCAGGCTGGAGTGCCAGCCCCAGCGCACCGGCACCCACGGAAAGCGCGAGAGTCGCGAGAGTCCCGACGACGATTCCGCGTCGCGAGGAGCGGACCGAACGTCGCGGCACAGCGGGAGCCCGCAGGAAGGACGGGTCATCCGCGCGCTGCGCCTCCACGCGGCGGCGCACAGACGGGGCCGAGGAGATGTCACGAACCGTCGCCAACGGCGCATCCTGTTCCACTCGCATCGGCGAGCGACGTGCCGGGAACGAGACGGCAGGCTTGGCAGCGAAGGAAACACTCATGACGACCTCCAGAAGAACAGTATCGAACACATGTTCGTCGAACACCTGTACGATAGCACGGCACAGGGCAAATGTCGAGGCACACTCGAACATATGTTTCATCCCGCGCCAATTCGGCTTAAACTTGACGTAACCAGTGGACAACCACCCATGCACATCTGCGTCCACCAACCCCAGAGGAGCCCCCATGACCGAGCGTTCGATCAGCGATCGACACCGCGCGATCCTGCGAGTTATCAACGAAAAGCTCGACTCGAGCGGATTTCCTCCCTCTGTGCGCGAGATCGCATCCGCGGTCGGTCTGGCCTCCCCCTCCACCGTCAAGCACCACCTCGACGCACTCGAGGCACAGGGCTACCTCGCCCGCGAACCCGGCCTGCCGCGCGCCCTCGACCTGACGGACAAAGCACGCAGCGAGCTCGGCATCGAGGCCCCTGCTGCCTCCCCCGTCGTCCGCATCGAAATCCCGGTCTCCCACGTAGAGGAAGAGGGCACGGCGATCCCACTCGTCGGCCGGATCGCGGCCGGCTCGCCCATCACGGCCGAACAGCACGTCGAGGACGTCTTCCACCTGCCCACCTCCATGACGGGACACGGCGACCTCTTTATGCTCGAAGTCAGCGGTCAGTCAATGACCGACGCCGGCATCTTCGACGGCGACTTCGTCGTCATTCGCTCCCAAAACGATGCGCGCAACGGAGAATTCGTTGCAGCCATGATCGACGGCGAGGCTACCGTCAAGGAGCTGTCCATCACGGGTGGGCACGTGTGGCTTCTGCCCCACAACCCTGACTACTCCCCCATCCCCGGCGACGAAGCCACCATCCTCGGCAAAGTCGTGACCGTCATCCGTTCCCTCTGACCCCGCTCATATCAGTGGCGCCGACCCCCGTGGGGGTCGGCGCCACTAATGAACGTCAGTCAGGATCAGAAGCCCAGGTCGCGGGCCACCTGACGCAGGCGCTCAGCCGAGGCAGTCAGGCCGTCGCGCTCGTTAAGGGTCAGCGGCGGGTTCAGCACGCGCCCTGCACCGTCACGTCCGACGATCGTCGGGGCGGCCATCACGACGTCCGAGATGCCCTCCCAGTCATCCAGCAGGGTCGAAATAGTCAGGACTCGCTGCTCATCGCGCAGGACCGCGCCCGCAATCTTCGAGGCGGCCAGGCCAATCGCGTAGTTCGTCGCGCCTTTGCCTTCGATGATCTTGTAAGCGGACTGGACGACCTCCTGGGCGATAGAGGCACGCAGGGCGGAATCGAAGACGCCACCGGACAGGGTCGGACCCCACTGCGAGAGAGGAACATTGCCGATCTCTGCGCTGGACCACAGGGCGACCTCGGAATCACCGTGCTCGCCGGCCACGTAGGCGTGGATATTCTGCGTGGCCACGCCGGTCTCGCGCGAGACCAGGTAACGCAGACGGGAGGTGTCGAGCACCGTACCCGAGCCGAAAACCTGGTTGCGAGGCAGGCCCGTAATCTTCAGGGCCGCATAGGTAACAACGTCCACAGGGTTCGTAATGAACATGAAGTGCGCGTCGGGCGCGACGTTCTGAAGGTTCGGAACGATCTTCTTCATCAAATTAACGGTCGAACCGGCCAGCTCCAGGCGGGACTGGCCGGGCTGCTGCTTCGCGCCAGCCGTCACGATGATGAGGTCGGCTCCGCGCACGATCTCGACGTCGTCGGAACCCTCAATCGAACCGGCGGGGGTGAACTGGATGCCGTGCGCCATGTCGAGCGCCTCAGCCTCAACCTTCGCCTTGTTGATGTCCTGAAGGACAATCGAGCGAGCGTCACCACGCATCGCACACGCGTAGGCAACGGCGGTACCAACGGCGCCAGCACCAATGATGGCGATCTTTGAGGGACGTCCAGAAGACTTCGAGGGGTACAGGGTCTGCGCTTTGTTTTCCACGTGTCTCTCCTAGTGTGAGCAGGCACTTCCATTGCTGCAGGTCATGGGAGGCCTAATGGTTAATTTACACGAGTTTTCACGTGTGCGAAACCACTCTCCACTTACTGGTTAGCCGCCTCGTTCAGTCGCCGCAGGGCCCCCTGGACGACCTGCGGATCCGTGGTCGGCCACATAGCGGGCAAGGAACGCACAATAAACGACCCGTAACGCTTCGTGACCACGCGCGGATCAAGGATCGCAACGACGCCACGGTCGCGTGTCGAGCGCAGGAGACGCCCCGCCCCCTGGGCCATCATGAGGGCCGCATGCGTGAGCGAAACGGACATGAAGCCGTTTCCTCCCCGGCGCTCGACGTCCATCGATCGGGCGCGCGATACCGGGTCATCCGGACGCGGAAAGGGAATCTTGTCGATGACGACGAGGCGGCACGCGTCCCCGACCACATCCACGCCCTGCCACAGCGACATGGTGCCCACCAGGCACGAGTCGCGTTCATCCCGGAAGCGCTGAATCAGCTGCGCGAGCGTCTCCTCCCCCTGGAGGTAGACCGTCAGGTCGGTACGCTCACGCAGCGCCTGCGCCCCGACCTGAGCTCCCCTGCGTGAGGCGAAGAGCGCCAGGACCCCACCGCCCGAGGCCTCGGCGAGTTCGACAAGCTCATCCAGCAGTTGCTCGGAAGGACCGTCGCGCCCGGGCAGGGGCAGGTGAGTGGCCACGTAACGGATACCCTGGCGGGCGTAATCAAAGGGAGAGCCCACATCAATGCCGTGCCAAGGCACGCCCGAGACGGCCATCCCGGTGGCGGCGGCCATGACGTCGAAGTTGCCGCCGAGGGCAAGGGTCGCCGAGGTCAGGATCGCGCCTCGCTCGCCGATACCCACCCCGCCGATCGCCCCCGACACGTTGAGGGGGCCCACCGTCAGGCGCGCGTTGTCGGACTCATCCTTCGTGATGTAGGCGATCGACTGATCGGGGTCGCGTCCCCACGCGTCAAGAGCGCCGATCAGCTCGTCGATAGCCGCGCGGGCCAGGAGTTTCGCGGCGGGCTCACCCTGGGCATCGGACACCTCGTGGCTGGCGCGGCGCGCAGCGCCGTCCAGGACGACCATCGCGTCCACGAGCGCGCCCGGCCGATACTCCAGCAGCCCCTCCTCCAGGGGAGCCATTGCCGCGCCCAGGCCCGCCCCGGCCTCGTCCAAGTCGGTGGAATCGATCGAGAGATTCGAGCGCAGGGAGCGCGCCACGCGGCTCACGCGCGCCACCGTCAGGTCGGCTGCCGCCTGGGAGCGCACGCGGTCGGCCAACTCGTGGGCCTCATCGATGACGACGGCGTCATACTCGCCGAAGAGTTCGCCCTCGCCACACGCGTTGATACCGAAGAGGGAGTGGTTCGTGACGACGACGTCCGCCTCGGAGGCTTCCAGGCGCGCCGCCTGCGCGAAGCACTCGTCGATGAGCGGACAGTGCTTGCCCAGGCATTCGGGCTTGGCAACCGATGCGTGGTGCCAGGCACGATCCGAGACGCCCGGAACCAGGTCGTCGCGGTCCCCCGTCGTGGTCTCGCTGATCCACTCGCGGATGCGCAGAATCTCCTTGCCGAGCTCACCCGTCGGGCCGACGCTGATGTCCCGATCCTCAAACAGCGTGCCCTCGGTGGGGTAACCGCCGTCCAGCTTGTGCAGGCACGCGTAGTTCGACCAGCCTTTGAGCACCGCGACCTTCAGGCGCACGCCCGTCGTCGAGGCCACCGCCTCGACGACCACCGGCGCGTCCTTGACGAGGATCTGGCGCTGCAGCGCGAGGGTCGCCGTCGAGACGACCCCGCGCACGCCGCTCACCGCGCAGTAAGTCAGCAGGGGCACCAGGTAGCCCAGCGACTTGCCCGTGCCCGTACCCGCCTGCACCAACAGGTGCTCGCGGTCCTCCAGCGCGGTGGCCCCCTCGGCGACCATCGACGCCTGCCCCTCGCGTGTGGACCCGCCCATGGCGGCGACAACCGCGTCGAGGACGCGACCCGAGGCCTCGACCAGGTCCGCGCTCACTCCCCGCTCACCGCCGCGTCACCCACGGTGCCGCCCACCGCCTCGCGGGCGATGACGGCGGCCAGGGCCTCGTCGACGCGCGCGACGATCCGCGTGCCCGTCTCGACGTATTCCTCGCGCTCGACGTCGCCCTCCTCGTGGATCCGGTGCACGAGGGAGCCGGCCGAGTACGGCAGGATCGCGTCGACGGCGACCCGAGGCCGGGGCAGCATATCCTCCAGTGCGACGCGCAGCGCATCCACACCCCACCCGGTGTGGGCGCTGAGCGGCACAGCGTTCGGGAAGACCGTGCGCAGCAGCGCGATCTGCTCGGGCGAGGCCAGGTCGGCCTTGTTCAGGGCGATCAACTCGGGTATATCCGAGGCCCCCTCGATAGTATCGATGACGGCGCGCACGGCCTGGACCTGCGAGACAGGGTCCGGGTGGGCGGCATCCACAACGTGCAAGATGACGTCGGCCTGGCCCACTTCCTCCAGCGTGGAGCGGAAGGCCTCGACCAGCTGGGTCGGCAGGTTGCGCACGAAGCCGACCGTGTCGGTGAGCGTGTACTCGCGCCCGTCGGCGGCACGGGCCCGGCGCACGGTCGGGTCGAGGGTTGCAAAGAGAGCGTCCTGGACGAGCACCCCCGCGTCCGTCAGGCGATTGAGCAACGTCGACTTGCCGGCGTTCGTGTACCCGGCGATCGCCACCGATGGCACTGCCCCCCGGCGACGCGCGTTGCGCTGCGTGCGCCTGGCCGGCTCCATGCGCGCGATGTCCGCGCGCAGCTTTGCCATGCGCGTGCGGATGCGGCGACGATCCAGCTCGATCTTGGTTTCACCCGGGCCCCTCGAACCGATGCCCGCACCCCCGGCGACGCGGCCACCGGCCTGACGGGACATCGATTCACCCCAGCCGCGCAGACGCGGAAGCAGGTATTCCAGCTGGGCGAGCTCCACCTGCGCCTTGCCCTCACGGGACTTGGCATGCTGGGCGAAAATGTCGAGGATCAGCGCCGTGCGGTCGACGACCTTGGCGTCAACCACGTCCTCCAGCCCGCGGCGCTGGGAGGGGGCCAACTCCTCGTCGACGATGACGGTGTCGGCCTCCACGGAACGCACGATCTCTGCCAGCTCACGCGCCTTGCCCGAGCCCAGGTACGTCGCCGGGTCAGGCTTCATACGGCGCTGAATGATGCCGTCGAGGACCCGCGAACCCGCGGTTTCCGCCAGCGCGGCCAGCTCGCGCAGGGAGTTCTCCGCCTCCTCCTCGCTCTGGGTTGTGCGCAGCCCCACGAGGACGACCTTTTCGAGTCGCACCTGGCGGTATTCGACCTCGGAAATGTCCTCGCGGTCGGAGGCGCCCGTGTCGACGCGGCGCGTGCCCGCGCGGGCCTCGCGCTCGAGGTCACCCGCGTCCTGGGAAGTGTCCTGACCCGTCGTCGATGCGAGCGCTGTTCCCGAGCGCGCGAGGATGCGCGCGACAACGTCGTTGACGCGCTGGTCGCGTTCGGCGGTCGAATCGGTGGGGGTCGTGTCCATATCCGTCCTTCACGTGGGGGGCTTCCAGTGTCGCACGCGCCGCCCCCATCTGCGCCTGCGCACGCGGGCGCGATAGGCTTTCTTCCGTGGACGAACAGTACTTCACCGACTCTGCCCCCGCGAGTGCCGACGAGACCCACATCATCGAGGTGAGCGCGCGCGGCTTCGACCTGTCGATGCGCGTGTCCTCGCGCGTCTTTTCCGGGTCCAAGCTGGACCTGGGGACCCGCCAGCTCCTCTCGGTCGCACCCGATCTACCCGAGGACGGGACCTTCCTGGACCTGGGCTGCGGCTGGGGCCCGATCGCGACGATCATGTCGTTGGAGTCCCCCAGCGCCACCGTGTGGGCCGTGGACGTGAACTCTCGCGCGGTGGATCTGACGCAGCGCAACGCCCAGTCCAACGGCGCGAGCGGCGTGCGCGCGCTCAAAGCCGAGGAAGCGCTGGCCGCCTCGCAGGAGTCGGACACGCGCTTCGACGTCATCTGGTCCAACCCGCCCGTGCGCATCGGTAAGGACGCGATGCACGAGATGCTCCTGGCATGGCTGGGCAGGCTCGCCCCCACCGGCGTCGCCTATCTCGTCGTCCAGCGTAACCTGGGCGCGGATTCGCTCATCACGTGGCTGAACGGCCAGGGCCTGGGGGCCTCGAAGTACGCGTCCAAGAAGGGCTTCCGCATCATCGAGGTGCGCCCCGCCTGACGCGGCCTTCTCAATCGACGAGGCCGGGGCCTCGTCGCGCTCCCCGACGCCGTTTTCTGGGGTGCGGTCTCAGGGTAGGCGGATCTCGGCGACTCGGGTCGCGGGGCCGGTGAGGAACACCGACGCTTCCGTGATACGGGGGCTCTCCTGCGACCAGTCGATCACGCCGTCGAGGCCGACGATGACGGTGCCACCAGGGATGTCGACAACCCACTGGGTGGGGGCGCCGGGCCCCCTGCGCAGGGCCGTAGCCAGTGCGGCCGCGCAGCATCCGGTGCCGCACGCCTGGGTCTCCCCCACGCCTCGTTCGAGCACGCGCATCGCGATGTGCCCGCGCTCATCACCCGGCTCGGTCAGGTCGACGACCAGCTCGAGGTTAGTCCCCGCCTGGGGCGCCGGATCATAGGAGGGGCGCTGGGCCTGCGGGATCTGGGAGATGTCAACAGTCGGCAGGAACACGCCGCGCAAGGTCTCCTCGTCGGCCAGCTCTACGACCGTGTGCGGGTTGGGCATATCCACCCAGATGCCGCCAAGAACACCGTCGATGCCGGGGATGCTCACCTGGATCGTCTCGCGCGCCGGGGAGACCGCCGGGCCCATGTCGACGCGGTAGCTCGCGCCGGCGCCCTCATCCTCGGCCTCGGGGGTCACCCGCTTGACGCCGCCTCGCGTCGCCACGTCCAGCGTCGCGCCGACGGGAAGATCCACGAGGCCCTCGCGGCGCAGGTGGTCGACGAAGACCCTCACGCCGTTGCCGCACATCTCCGCCTTCGAGCCGTCCGCGTTGCGGTAGTCCATGAACCACACTCCGTCGCGTTCAACAGCCCGAATGAAGCCGTCCGCTCCGATGCCGAACGCCGGGGAGCACAGGGTCGCCACCTCCGCTTCGCTCGGATCGTAGTCGTCGAAGCGGTCGGTGGCAACGACGAAAGAATTGCCGGCGCCGTGAGCCTTCACGACGCGGGCATGGGAGGGCAGCTGCGAGTTCATCATGAACCCACCGTAGCCTCCACGTCGAAGCTGTGCAGCCGCCGACCGTGTTACGGGCGCCCCAGCGCCGCCTGCGCCTCCCGCGTCGCCAGCTCGACCACGTGGGCCACCAGGGCCTTCTCCGAGGCGAACTCCTCCACGTCCAGCCAGTGCACCCGCGGGTCAGGGCGCAGCCACTTGACCTGGCGGCGCGCCAGCTGGCGGGTGGCCAGCGCAATGGAGTCCACGGCCTCGTCCTCGCTGATGGCACCGTCGATAACCGCGAGCGCCTGCGCGTAGCCCGTCGCACGGGAAGCGGTCTTCGCCTCGCGCAGGCCGACGTCGATGAGCGCGCGCACCTCCTCGATCAGGCCGCCCGCCATCATGGCGCGGGTGCGAACCGCAATCCTCTCGTCGAGCTCGTCAATCGGGCGACGCAAAGCCACCATGAGGGCGGGCGCCGCGAACTCGTGGCGGGGCATGGACGCGGAATACGGCCGTCCCGTCAGCTCGATGACCTCCAGGGCCCGCACGATGCGGCGCGCGTTGTGCGGGTCGATGCGCCCAGCCGACACCGGGTCCAGCTGGGTGAGGCGATCATGCAGGCCTCGAGATCCCAACGGCCCCTCGGCTTCCTCTTCGAGGCGGGCACGCACGGCCGGGTCCGTGCCCGGAAACTCGATGACGTCCAGAAGGGCACGCTGATACAGTCCCGAGCCGCCCGCGACCACCGCGACCCCGCCCCGGGAGTGTATGTCCGCCAGGTCTGCGCGCCCATGTCGCTGATAGGCGGCCACCGACGCCTCGTCGCGCACCTCCAGCACGTCGATCTGATGGTGGGCGATCCCCCGGCGCTCATCGATCGGCGTCTTCGCGGTTCCCACGTCCATGCCCCGGTACAGCTGCAGGGCGTCCGCGGAGACGATCTCCCCCGCTCCGCGCGCACCCAGGGCTCCCGGAAGCTGACACGCGAGCTCCAGGGCCAGGTCCGACTTGCCCGAGGCCGTAGGCCCCACCACCGCGCACACAAGATCCGACGCGCACGACATAGATAACTCCATACCCTCCAGTGTACGGGTGCCTCCACCCCATACCGCCCAACAACGGCTAGGCTTAACACCATGAGCACAACAGATACTCCCCCGGTCACCCTCGACCGGGTCACCGAGGCAGTCCAGGCCGTCGGCTTCATCCCCTTCGTGTCCGCCACTGGACAGGTCGCGGCCATCCTACCCAACAGGACCGTGCGCATCGCGGTTCCCGAGGGGCACCCCGTGCAGGGCGTCGCGGATTACCCGCGTTTCTTCGATCCGTCGCATGCCGACGAGATCGCGTCGGCGGTGCGCCGCCTCAACGCCTCCACCTACCTGCCCAAGGTGACCTCCGCGATCACGGACACCGGCGCCATCGCCCTGCACCTGCAGCACACGTTCAACTGGGTCGTCGGAGCCACCGACGCCCAGGTCAACGCGGAGGTTTCCCAGTTCATCATGGCCTCAATCTCCATGATGAACCAGCTTGACATCATGTTCCCCGACCAGTGGACCAAGGAGGCCGCCAATGCCTGAATGGAAGAGCTTCACCTTCGGTGAGGACGGGGAAGCAACCCCCACCACCGAGGCTCCCGCCCCCACCAGCGCGAACCCCTCGATGGAGCCGGACGAATACGCCGCCAAGTGGGGCACCGAGGTTTCCGAGGTCACCATCGCCCGCATCGAGGCCGTCCTTGAGGGCGACGGCCTGCCGCACGGCTCGGGCGAGTTCATCGCCTTCACGCAGCTGGAGGACATCCCCTTCCAGGTGCACCGCGAACCCGCCGACGCCCCCTGGGCGCAGATCGAGACGCGCATCCTCCCCGTGGGAGAGGGCCACACCGAGGCCTCCCTGCAGGCAATCGCGAATCGTTGGAACACCGAGCACCTGCAGCCCACGGTCTTCCCCATCGAGTCCGAGGACGGCTGGATCCTGGTTGCCGCGTCCCGTTTCTTCGTCGGAGAGGGCCTGTCGGATCGCCAGATTCACGCGATGCTGCGCCGCGGCTTGATCATCGGCGTATCGGCGGCCCAGGAGGTTCCTTCGTTCTTCGACGAGGCCGCCGCCGAGTAATCAATCATCACCGCCCACGGTGTCATAACGTCAGTGCCCCGTTCCTCCTCGTGGAGGAGCGGGGCACTCTCGGTGAGTGTACGCCGACTACATGCGACGGCGCAGCACATACCGCCTGCGCGGTGGGGGCCACGGGTCGCATAGGGGGGGCTCGAATCGACCCGCACTACCGAGAGTGCTCCCGCATGCCGATCGCCTCAACATCGTGACGACCGCCACGACTCAAAGGTATCTCCAGAGACGCACATCTCACATGAGTTTGAGTGCGACATCCTCCCATTTTCTCGCCCCGACCATGCGCAAACGTGCAGAACGGCGTCGGGAGACCACGCCCGCGCGCAGCCGACCCCACGCAACGCGGCCAAGTTTCGGGGCGCAGTTCACTCTCAGACCGGGGCGCGACGTCAAGCGCGGATCCTCAGCGCGGGGCACCCACGCGTAGCGTCGGAATCCCCAGGGACACCGTGGTCTCGGGCTCCGGCGAGGCCTGACGAGCCTCCCACACGTCGCCGGCGCGCGTGCGGCGCACCTCGAAGAGACCACCCTGGGCGCCCGAATCAGCGATGAGATGATGCGGCGCCCCGTAGGTGACAGTCGCGCGAATCATGTCGCCCGGTCGCGGGCGATCAGCCCCGCTCATCCCCGCGGGCAGAGCAACGTGCACGAGGCGATTGTCGCGGGCTCGGCCCGAGATGCGCGAAGTGGCACCATCCTTGCGCCCGTCTCCCTCGGAGACGAGAACCTCGACCTCCCTGCCGGCCATGGCCGCGTTATCCTCGGCACAGATGCGCTCCTGGAGCTTGATGAGACGCTGGTAGCGCTCGAGCGCGACATCGTCGGGCACCTGGTCCTCACGGTCGGCCGCCGGCGTGCCGGGGCGACGCGAGTACAGGAAGGTGAAGGCCGACGTGAAACGCGCCTGTTCCACGACCTCGAGGGTCGCCTGGAAGTCCTCTTCCGTCTCTCCGGGGAAGCCGACGATGATGTCCGTCGTGATCGCCGCGTCGGGAATGGCGGCACGCACGCGCTCGAGAATACCCATGAAACGCTCGCGGCGGTAGGAGCGGCGCATCTGACGCAGGATCGCATCCGAGCCCGACTGCAGCGGCATGTGCAGGCTCGGCATGACGGTAGGAGTTTGCGCCATCGCGGCGATGACGTCGTCGGTGAAGGCGGCCGGGTGTGGTGAGGTGAAACGCACGCGCTCGATGCCCTCGACGCGGCCGACCGCGCGCAGCAGGTCTGCGAAGGCGCCACGCTCACCGAAACCCACACCGTAGGAGTTCACGTTCTGCCCCAGCAGGGTCACCTCGATGGCGCCCTGCGAGGCGACGGCCTCGACCTCTGCGAGGATGTCACCGGGGCGACGGTCGCGCTCCTTGCCGCGCAGGTGCGGCACGATGCAGAACGTACACGTGTTGTTACAGCCCACGGAGATCGACACCCACGCCGCGAAAGCGCTCTCGCGGTGGGTGGGCAGGGTCGACGGGAAGACCTTCAAGGATTCCTCGATCTCGACGGCCGCCTTGCTGTTGTGCTCGGCGCGGCGCAGGAGCGCGGGAAGCACGTCAATGTTGTGGGTGCCGAACACGGCGTCAACCCACGGAGCCTTGGCGACGATGCCGTCACGCATCTGCTGGGCGAGGCATCCACCGACCGCGATCTGCATCCCGGGGCGCTCACGCTTGACGGCAGCGAGCTGACCGAGGTTGCCGAAGAGACGGGTCGCGGCGTTCTCGCGCACGGAACAGGTGTTGATAACAACGACATCGGCTCCCATGTCGCCGGCGTCGGTCGCACGCGCAGCGGCCTCGGGGACAGTGTCGACGGGGACGAGGCCGGCCTGCTCCAGCAGACCCGCCATGCGTTCGGAATCGTGTTCGTTCATCTGGCAGCCGAGCGTGCGCACCGCGTAGGTGCGGGGCAGGGCGCCGGCCTGCGGCGTCGTCGTATTCATCGCATACAGTCTAGTCGCGCGCGCTCACCCCAGAGAAGTCGAGCACGTCACGCAACAGGGAAAGCGCGGCGTCGATGGCTCCCGCGCGCACCCGGGCCCTGTCCCCCGCCAAGTGGAGGAGCCGATGCTCAGTGCCATGCTCGTGCACACACGCAACATGAACGGTGCCCGCCGGGAAGCCGTCAGCGGGACCGGGGCCGGCCACGCCCGTCGTCGACAAGCCAATCGAGGCCCCGAACAACGAGCGTGCCCCCTCAGCCATCTGGAGGGACACCTGCTCGTCCACCGGTCCGGTGAGCGCAAGGCGCTGCGCTGACACCCCGAGGACGGATGCCTTGGTGTCCACCGCGTAGGTGCATGCCCCTCCTCGCACGACATGAGAGGCGCCGGGCACGTCAACCAGTCGAGCGACCACTCCGCCGCCGGTCAGCGACTCCGCGGTCGCCACGGTCAACCCGCGCCTCGACATCTCGTGGATCAAAGCCGCAACCTGCGCGTCGTCCATTGTCGACTTCCTCCCGCTACCAGTTCTCGTCATCGAGTGCGCTACCAGCATGCCATTCATCGAGGGCATCACGCACGGCAACCGAGGCCACCGACGGCGAATAGCCTTTGCGCGCCAGCATCGCACACAGCCGGCGATACGCAGTGTCGCGAGGAACGCCCGCCAGGGCGCGGCGCTTGCGGGCCACGAGCTGCGCCGCTCGCTGCGCCTCATCCTCCCGATCAATCTGCGACAATGCGCGCTCGATCGTGGGAGCGTCCAGACCTTTGCGCGCGAGGAGCTCGCGCAGCGCGCGTCCCGACGCGCCAGTTCCCGCGAAACGCGAGCGCACCAGTGCATCCGCATACGCCTGGTCGTCGACCAGCCCCACCGCCTCTAGGCGATCGACGACCTCACAGGCCAGCTGCGCGCTGAACCCTCGTCCCTCAATGGCACCGGTGAGCTCGGCGCGTGAGCAGGCGCGGGCATCAAGCTTGCGCAGCGCCACCTCCCTGGCAGCTTCGAGCGCCTCCGTACCCGTCAGGGCGGCGTTGCGCTCGCGAGCCCGGGCGAGCCGCTCACCCGGGGAGGAGCGACGGCGCCGCTCCTCCCCCAGCTCCGGATGTTCTTCAGGATCCAGGTATCGGACCACGACTCAGAAGCCCGCGTCCTCATCGGGGTCAATCGCGGGAGCGTTTGCGGCCCCCTTATCGGCCTCGGGGGCCTCGGTGATACCCAGGGCGACCAGGATCTTATTCTCGATCTCGTTGGCGAGCTCTGGGTTATCCACCAGGAACTGGCGCACGTTCTCCTTGCCCTGGCCCAGCTGGTCATCCCCGTAGGTGAACCACGAGCCGGACTTGCGCACGATGCCAGCCTCCACACCCATGTCGATAATCGAGCCCTCGCGGGAGATTCCCTTGCCGTAAACGATGTCGAATTCGGCCTGCTTGAAAGGCGGCGCCATCTTGTTCTTGACGACCTTGGCGCGCGTGCGGTTACCGACCGGCGAGCCAGCCTCTTTGAGGGTCTCGATGCGGCGCACATCGATACGCACCGACGCGTAGAACTTCAGGGCCTTGCCACCGGTCGTCGTCTCGGGGGATCCAAAGAAGACACCGATCTTCTCACGCAGCTGGTTGATGAAGATCGCGGTGGTGCCGGTCGCGGACAAAGCTCCCGTGATCTTACGCAGGGCCTGGCTCATGAGGCGGGCCTGCAGGCCGACGTGCGAGTCTCCCATCTCGCCTTCGATTTCCGCCTTGGGCACGAGCGCCGCGACGGAGTCAATGACGATGATGTCGATGCCGCCCGAGCGGATCAGCATGTCGGCGATCTCGAGGGCCTGCTCGCCCGTGTCAGGCTGAGAGACCAGGAGGGAGTCGGTGTCCACGCCGAGAGCGCGGGCGTAGACGGGGTCGAGGGCGTGCTCGGCGTCAATGAAGGCGGCGTTGCCGCCGGCCTTCTGCGCGTTGGCGACGGCATGCAGGGCGACCGTGGTCTTACCGGAGGACTCAGGTCCATAGACTTCGATGACGCGTCCGCGCGGCAGGCCGCCGATGCCGAGCGCTACGTCAAGGGCGAGGGAACCCGTGGGGATCACCTGGACCGGAGGGCGATTGTCGTCCCCCAGGCGCATGACGGAGCCCTTACCGAATTGCTTGTCGATCTGAGACAGGGCGACTTCGAGCGCCTTGTTTCGGTCGTTCGTGACGGTCTTTGCCGCGGGTGCTTTACGGGCTGCCATGGTGATCCTTTCGTCTGCGGCCTCTCCGGCCTGCGGGTGTCCTGGCCTGGATGACGCCCCTCTCCGAGGCGCCATGACGAGTATGCGACCGGCCATCGTCATCTGCGTCCCGCGCGC
>ERZ772930.81-NODE-81-length-38144-cov-3.98196_pt1 | contig 38144 bp, 36 predicted proteins | sample MGYA00511685_ERZ772930 | MGnify/ENA primary metagenome ERZ772930 (study PRJEB29015, sample SAMEA2738053) | human oral metagenome | biome: human oral; feature: human-associated habitat; material: saliva | place: China | collected 2226 ... | reverse complement strand
AACTATTGAAGATGAAACTAATGAATATTATGTTCAATTAAAAAATATAACTAGTATTTCTATAAGTAAGAATCCTAAAACAAAAATTAAAACTGCTAATTTTACAATAAGTATGGCATCTAAAGGATTTTATAACTTTAACTTGAACGATGGAGCTTTTAGTATAAAGACTATGCAAGATGGTAAAATAAGAGGTTTTATTATTAAACCAGGTTGCGAAGTTAGAATAATGTTAGGTTATAATTTTAATAATTCTTATAGTATATTCAATGGTTTAGTTGTTGGTTCTCAAGAAGTAGGAAACAGTTTAATGATTACTTGTGCGGATTTCGCTTCTACTTTATATAACTTTATTCCAGGAGAAGAAGAATTAACTAATGAGTCTACTTTATCAAATATGATAGTTACTACAGCTCCAAACGAAAACGAAGCTGAACGTAATGGAAATGATAACAGACATTCGTTTAGTGATAAAAAAGCGACTAACAAAGATGAAAGTCTATTTAGTTCTAAAGATGAAAACGATTTCTTGGAAGCATTAAGAAATAAAAAATCTGGTATTAATAATCCAAACATGCATATGTTTGAAGCATATGGAGAAGAAAGAATTGATACTTTAGCTCAATTAGGAAGCGCATCTTATTCTGCTGCAACTCAAATAATGTTAGTTAAAATGGGATATAAATACAGACCTTATTTTGAAAATGTTTTTAAAGAAGAAAGTTTAAATAGAGACTTAAATTACTTAGCTACAAACTTTCAAAATAAAATAGATTTAACAAAAGCTTTTGGTTCTGGAAAACAAAACTTTGAAGTTGTTGGAAATTCAATTATTAATATATATGATGTTGATTTAGATTACGAAGCTTATGGATATGTTAATCTTAATCATTCAAATACTATAAGTCATGAAAAAGAAACAGAAGGTCCTAATTATAGAAAATCTTATAAAGTTGTTGCAAATGATTTAAAACCTGGAGAAAAAAGAGAATATATATTACAGCCATTAAAGCCTACTTATATAAGCAATCCTATTTTTAATAAAGAAGGTGGAGCTCATTTTGGTTGTTTAAGAAAACTTAAAGGAACTAATAAATACGGACGTTTTCATTTAGGTACAGATTATAGTTATAACAAATTAAAAGAAGATAAAAATTGTTATTCTATAGCTAACGGAATTGTAATAGAAGCTGGAATTTCTAGTCATGGTTATGGAAATATGGTTATAATCAAACATGATGACGGAATAATAAAATCAGCTTATGCTCACTTAGAAAAAGTATTTGTTCAAACAGGACAAAAAATTAAAAGCGGAACTCCTCTTGGAATTGTAGGCAAAACGCTTTCTGCTAATGGTAAAACGTTTGAACCTAAAGGTATGCCTAAACATTTACACTTAGAAATAAGAGTTAAGAAAACTCCAGAAACAATGAAGTTTTTTAATGAGCATTTTAAAAAAAATGATTATGACCATTACGTTGAGGTGCTAAATGTTAGTTCTGAAGAATTTTATGTAAACCCTGAATTATTTTTAAAAGGACAATTCAATGTAGTTTATCAAGATACAGGAATTCCTGGTGGTTCAAGTTCTTCTTATAAAGGACAAAAAGGTAAAAACCAATTTACTGTAGATTTTGATGCCGCAGATAAAGATTACATGGAATACACTGTAAATAAATTAAAAAGTTTAGAAGGCTTTGCAAAAAAATATTACACAGATAAATCTGGTAAAATAGTAGGGGAATCTATAGGACACGGTTTCTTTGATGCTGGTGTAATGTCTATAGAATCAATAGTACCTAAGTGGGAATACTTAGCTTATAAAACTAAAGACCCTAATAAAAGATTAGAAATGTCTGAAAGCAGAGCTGATGAAATATTAAGAAAAGGTTTAGAATATTATGAAAACGATATAAGAAAACGTTATAAAGGATATGATAATCTAAAACCAAATGAAAAAGCAGCTTTATTAGATTTAGCTTGGAAATATAGTCCTGGAAATAAAAAATTCAGATACATATATAATGCAGTATCTCAAGGAAGAATAGAAGATGCTGTTAAGTTTTTATTAGACCCAGAAGATGGTTACTATATTTATGACGATAAGCATAAAGTAATAGAAGGTCTTGTTAAAAGAAGAGATTATGTAATAGAAACTTTGAGAGGTAGGTGATAAATATGTTGCTAGATGGAAGCGAAGTAAAAACGAATGATTCTAGTTCTAGTTCTAGAATAGAATCTAATTATGATTATGACTTTTCTTTAAACGGAAGTTTTTTCCCAAACCATAATATAATTTCTTTTGCTAGTCATAATAATATGGATTTAAACGGAGAATCTTTATTACTTGGAGATTTAACTGTAGCTTCAGCAAATCAAGTTTTTAGACCAAATTTTAAAAACAATTCATTTGCAGATATTATGAATTATTATGAAAATCTAGTTACTTGTTCACAATGGGACGTTAGAGAAAACGGGGACTATGAAACTATAGTCCTTGGACGTTCTAATTATTTTTACAATTGTTTAAAATATAATTGGAAACAAACTGGTAATTTCATAGATGATTTGGATAAAATTTTAAAAGAAAAAACTGATGACTATATAGTCGAAACTACTGAAAATGGCGAAGCTACAATAAAACAAATAGATGAAAAAGAAAAAGAAAAATTAATTAATAAACCTATAAAAAGTAAAAAGAATACTCAAACTCCTTCTGAATTTATGAATAGTGTAATAGAAGAAGAGATAGATAAAACATTATCAAATTCATATATTGATTTAGAATCAAGATATGAATCAAAAAAAGCAGATATAGTTAAAAATTTTGAAGATAATCTATATAGAAACGGTAGAAGAAAAATAGGTGAAAATATTTTTGCTATAAGTAAAGTAAATTTAATTTCTTATGATATAAAAACAAATGATGTAATTAATACATTAACAATAGAAGATGTTGATAGAGGTTGGTTTCCTGGAAAAACTAAACTAGGTTTAACAGTAATAGGAAGTAATAATATAGATTATATAGTAGAAAAGCCTATACAAAATATACTAGCTAATTTTGGAGAAGAAATAAATAATAAAAATGTATTAATTCAAGGTGAGTACATGGCTACTCAATTAATTAAAGAACTTGAATTAACTTATCAAGGTTCTGTTACTATTTTATTTAATCAAGATGTTGAGATAGGAGATTATGTTCATTTAATAGATGATACAGCTTCAACTTATGGAGTTTTCAAAGTAATGTCTTTTGAACATATATTAGATAAAAGAGGTATGATTACTATTTTAAAAGTATGTGCTGCTTGGGATTTAAGAGACCCTGTTTTAGATACTTTTTGTAATAGTATTTCTTATGATTTAATGGATGTTTTTAGAGAACAATCAGCTACTGAAATAGATGGAACAGATAATTATGTTATAAATAAAGTATTTGCATCTTATTTAAAATATACAACTCATGCTGTTAAGTATACTTATTTTAAATGGATTAGTTTTAAAAAAGATAATACTGCTTTAGATTTAAATAATACAGCTATGTCTCAAATAATGTTTAGTCCTTCTGTCATACCTATTAGATTTATACCTATGTTTAGAAAAGGAATAATACAAATGCCAGTGAATCTGGAAAAAGCATTTGTTTTTAAAGATTCTGTTTACAAAGAATACTTTACATCACTTAAGTTTTTCTTTGAATATAAAGTTCCTCAGTTTTTCATTAATATGGGTAGAGGAGTTACAAAAACATTAAATTATTTAGGTGATGTATTACTTGGTACTTTAACTTTTAACTTACATGAATTGTTTAAATCTAGTGTCGGTATTACTGAAAAGAAAGCTCAAGCTGCTTTATTAGGTGAAATACACGTTGATGTAACAGAGTTTAGAAATACAAATCTAGGAGATTATAATCCTTATAATAAAATAACAAGAAGTAATTTAGGTAGAAATTATGATTTAACCATAGGATTTTTCAACGTACAATTACAAAGTACTATGAACTTAAACAGCGGTTCTATTATGAGAAGTACTGGACGTGCTGAAAAAGTAATAGAGTTTAAAGAAAACACTGTAAGAGAAAAAGTAGTTGATGTATTTGATTATACTTTAATGGTAGAAGTATATGATGGTTTTAATAAAGATGGAGTTCTTGGCAAATATAATTATAAAGATTTCATACGTAATACAACTCCTAATTATTATGATGGATATATCGTTGGTAAAATATTTGAAAACCATCATGGTGCTGAATATGGAGCTATGTTTAGAAATAGAAAGCTAAATATTACAAACGAAAGTAAGACAATTAAAAGCGGAGTTATAGAAAAGTTAAAGTATAAAAACAATAACGGTGAAGTTGAAGTAAGAGAAGTTGAAAGAAGTTTTATAGAAACTACTTTTGATTTAAAAAGTTTAAACATAGGAATAAAGACTTTAAAAGTATATTGGTTTCATAACTTCTATGGTGCTTCTGATTATGAAGTAGATGATATAGAAGTAAGAAAGAAATTTATTAACGCTATATTTGCTAAGATGAAACAAAACATGAATAAAAATACAGGCTGTGTACTTATGGGTGACTGCAACTTAGAAATAATAGATTATAATAGTTCAGTTATAAGACATACTGGAGATAGCTGGGCTAATAACTATGTTTATGTAATTCCACAACAATATAAAGAATTAAAGTCTATGATTAGAAATGCTACTACTGTTGATACAAAAGGTGAAACTAAAAACTTATTTGATAATATAGTAGTTACTCCAAATCTAGTAGATGAAGTTAATGGAGATTATTTTTATTTTTCTGAATATAATTATCCAGAAGATAATAAAAGAGATGTGTCTGACCACATACCAGTTTATATAGGAATAAAGGTGAATTAATTTATGAAAAAAGGCGTTGGAATAATTTTAGAATTAGATAGTAGCAGAATCTTATTTGAAGGTTCTGCATATCTATTGAGTGAAAAGAAGTTTGTTAATGGTAGTTTTAAAAATATATTTTCTAAAAATAAAACTCAAATAGTTAATAACAATTTAGCTTTTGCTAAGAAGCTAGATGAAATTAGAAATAGAATTAATTTAGAAAACACAAGAAGAACTACTCAATATAAAAACTTAGAAATTAAAGAATATTTCAAAGATAAAAAAAATAATATATTAGATATAGTAATGTTAATACAAAGTCCAGTTACTTTATCTACAGCAGATATTAGTGCTAACTATAGTATTATGTATTTTGAAATACAAGATAATGTTAAACTTGGAATGTTTATTAATAAACAATTAGCTTATATTTTATTAGGTGATGAAGATGAGTAGAATTAAAGTAGACCAAATAGAAGTTAAAGAATTAAAAGCCGATACAAGTAATGTTGGAATGGATAAAAAAGAAGAACAATATGAACAATGGGAGTTTTTTAAAAAGATATCTGGTATAATGACAGACTACTTAAATAAGATGATTAATATACCATCTACTTTATTTACTCCAGGATTCGTTCTTCCTAGTAAAGCTCAGTTTGCTGCTATATTAAAAACAATAGGTTTAGTTAAAGGTGTTATTTATAAATTTAAACAAATAGATAATGCTCTTCATACTAGAGACCAACGTAGTACAGAAAGAGAAAGAATAGCTAGATTATCTATTGTTAAAGGATTAGAAAAAAATAGATGGAAAGTAATAAAGGGTGATAAGTAATGTTATTTAGTATAGATGAAGATGGAAAATTAGATTTAGATGAAAAGAAAAAAATATTCTCAGACTTTGTTATGGGAAATCAAGCAGAAACTAATTTCAGATTAGCTAGAACTATATTAATCACTAATCTTATTCACAAGAAATGGTTAAAGAATAATTTTATCTTATATAAGAGAGCAAACTATACAAATGAAGAAATAAAAGATATGATAAAAAATAAAATAAACGATTTGTTCGAAAACTATCCAAATCTAATAAATACTGTAGACTTTTCTTTTAATTTAAAAGATAATGTTTTGTCTATAGTTTTTTATAAAAACCACGAGGGTAGGGAAAGAATGTTAATCTTAAAAGATATAAATATAGGTTAGGTGATTTATGTACAATTTAAAAGAACAAACATACAATGAGTTTTTAAAGAATCTTAGCCAAAAACTTGGTTTTGACGTAGATAGAAATTCATTTGACTATGATATATTGAAAGCATTGTTTGAGCAAAACAATGATTATAAAAGAGAAGTTCAAAATATATTAAATAAAGTAATATTTGAAAATATGAAAGGTCAAGATTTAGATAACTTTCTTTCATTTTTTAATATATACAGAAAACAAGATAATGATGAAAACCTATATACTTTGACTTTATCTTTTAAAAGTAACAACAATAGTTTTAATATCCAAGAAAATTGTTTAATGTTAATAAACAATTCTTATTATAAGAACATAAAAAATGTTTCTGTCACTATAGAAAGAGAAGAAATAACTGTACAAAAAGTTTATAACCAAGATATTAAAAATCAAATAAGTGGAAATAATGGATTAATAATATTAGATGGTTCTTATTGTAGTGTTGAAAATGGTAATATAAATGATGAATCTAGTAAATTATTCGTAATAAGTTTAAAGCAAAATACTTTTAATAAAGAAAGTGATTTTGAATTCTTAGAAAGAAGTAAAAATATATTGCAAGAATTAGGCTTTGATAATAAAGTAAAAATTAAACAAGTTATTTCTCAAGATTCTAGAATTAAGAATATTAAAATAAAAGAAGAAGATAATGTTACTAATATAATAGTTTATCCATTTAAAATAGATGAAATAGATGAGATTATTAATAGTAATAAACATATAGTTGAGTATTATAAAAACTCGATTGTTAATTTAGTTAAACCAAATTTATATGTTTTAAATGTAGAGTTTTTAAGAGAACAATTAAGTTACTTTCCTGATTTTACTAATTTAGTAATAGATGTAGAAGCTGAAATAAAAAGTTATCTATCTAATTTATTTGTAGATAAGAATAATAAAATAAGAATAAGAAAACAAAGTATAATTAACTTAATAGATAATTATTTATCTAATAGATTTGAAGGAGTTTATTATGATTTAAAACCTTTAGAAATAAGTTTAGATTTTTATTTCAGAAACAACTATAAAGAAAGTATTTATTCTTTAGATATAGATAATTATATTGATATTGATGATTATAATATGATAAGTTTTGGTAAGGTGAATTAGATGGCTAATATTATTACTGATATTTATCTTAATGGAATAACAGAAGGATTAGATGAGAAACATAATTTGCTTAAAAATATGTTTTCTGAATATTCTAATTCTGATTGTGAAAATTTAAATAAATTACTTCATATAAAAGAAGATATTTTATTTAATAATCTATATAACGATATATTAGTAAAAGCAAATAATAATAGACAAGTTATTAGATTGTTAAATAAGTACGGATATGAGAAAACTGATAAGAAAAACTATCCGTTTTCCGAACACAATTTCGCCGGCGGAGAAAAATCTCAAGACCAAATTTTTGAAAGTATTAATTTTGTTGAAAGAATATACATAAAGGATGAAGAGTTCATTTATTTTGTTGAACAGAATTATTTAATTTTATTTAACGAGATTAATAACAATAGATATTTTTTCAACTTAGAAAATATAAACATAAAAGATTTAAAAATAGATAAATATAATTTTATTTATATCTTATATAACTATAGAGGAAAACAATATTTAACTAAAACTCATTTAGCTAAAATATTCTCTAAGTACAATGAAAACAAAAGTGGTTTTAACATAAGAGAAACATTTTATACTATCTTATTAGAAGATGATAAAGATAAGTTTTATTCTGAATTAATAAATATAGAAGGAAATAAAGTATATTTATTAAGAGATAAAATTTACTATAGAGAGTTATATAGTAAATATTATTTTGCAGATAATGAATTTATTTATTTTAATCATCAAGGAGAAATGGATAATTATAAAAGGTACTTCTTAGGAGAAACTCAGGTTGAATTTAATAATTTATATAATTATTTAAACTTCTTAGGATTGAATGATTTTAAAGTAAAAAATAGAAAACTTTCTACTTATGAAATGGATTGTTTTAAAGATTTATTTGCCAATAAATTCGATAATACTTTTAACGGTTCTACTAATTATTTTATTGTTAAGAATCATTATGAAAATCCTAATGTTTTTAAATTAAAACCTAGTTATCATATTAAACATAAAGATAATGTTTTTGCTATAAATGGAAACTTTAACTATAAGATGCAAAAAGGTAAGTTTAAAATAATAATCAAGGATAATATGATTTCTTTATATAGAACAAAACATAATAAATTAGAACATCTTGATAGTATAAAAGTCCATAAAACATGTGACGAAATATATTTTTATCAATTAAGATTTCAATTATTAGATTATAGTTTGCCTGAATATTATGAATTCGATATAGATGTAAAAGATAATTATGTTTTTAAATTTCAAATAGCAAACAAAAGTTTTGACAAACTTCACTGTGATAAAGATAATATAAACTATTTCCTTAGTAAAGAAAACACATTAAATCTTTTTAGTAGAGGTTTCAAAGATAATTCTCTTAGATTTTGGAATTTATTTGATTTTAATAAAAAAAGATTTATTTATAACAGTATAAAAAAAGAACTTAAAGCTAACGAATATTTTGACTTAACTAACATAAAAGATTTTAAAGTAGTTGGTTCTTACGATGTTAAAAGTAATAGAATATATGCAAGAGATAATTGTGATGTATATTATACAATAATTTCAGATTATAGTTTTGAATTAATTAATTCAAATGGATATATAAGTGATTTCTGGATTAAAAATCAAGGTAAAACTATTTATTTTAAGAAAGAAAATAATCAACTTAATGTAACTGATTTTAGAACTTTAGCTGACTTTAAAGTCACTATACCTGAAATTAAAAATTATATAAACATAAATAAATCAATAAATAATATAGATATACTTATGAATGATAATCTAGAATATGAGCTAGATAACAATCCAGATTTATTAGCTACAACAAAGTTTATAGATGTTCCTTTATTTTGGAAAATATATGTAGAAAATAATGAATATAATATATATGACGAAGATGGATTATTTATAGATAACACTTTCTCTGAACCATATAATTCTGGTAAAATTATATATTTCAATAAAAAGCCAAATAAAAAATATTATTATTCTGATAATACAAAAGAAGAAAAGAATTATTTTGAACCACTAAAGGCTTTTGAAAATATAAAGGTTTACTATGATATAAATAAATTAGGTTTATGTGAGTTTAAAAAGAATATTAAGCTATTAAGTTTAAATACAAATAAAAAGATAAGTGATATTAACTTTGTATGTAAACTATATATATATGATAAAAACAACAATGTTAAAACTATAACTTTAAATAAAAATAGTTTAAATAAACCTTTTGAATTTAATGATTATATAAGTAAAATAAAACTAGAAGTTTCAAATCCTGAAGATTTTTATATAACAGAAGAATCTAATACTAATATTATATATAATGATAAGATAATATATTTTAAAGATAGTTATGATGAAATATGTTATATAAGTAAAGAAACTCCTAATATAAACATAAATGATATATTAAAAGAAATTTGTTTAAATAAGAAATATTCTTTTATTAATAATAAACTTATAGAAGATGTTAATGGTAATATCTTTTTAGAAGAATTAAGAGGGAATTGTTTATTTATAGAAGAATTAAACAAAGAAATTAATTTTTCTAAGAAAATAATAAAAACTTATAGTGCTTCAGGACCAGATGAATTTTATGTAAATAACTTTAAGTCTGTTGGAATTGAACATGAGTTTTTAGATGTTAAAGATTCTCAAAAAATAGAAACTTATATAGATGAAATATAATCTTAGGAGGAATAGAATTTGAATGATTTAAAAAAATTAAAAGCAATTGTAGATAATCCTTATTTTGGTGCTTTTAAGTGGAATAGCTCAATAGAACAATTAGAAGCTATAACTAATATATTTGCTAAAATAAATAAAAGATTTGCTGGTATTTATGATTATAATAAAACATATCAATTAGGTGATTATGTTTTTATTAATGATAATTTATATGAATTATCTAAAGATTCAACTACTCACTTTAAACAATTAACATCTGCTGAAGAAAAAAAGAATGATATTAATATTTTAAGTGTAGTAAATAATAAACTAACTACTTTAGATGGTACAAAATTAAAACAAACTTATAATTTTGATTTTTGTAAAACAAATTATTTTATAAATGAAACTGTTTGTGTAAAAGGTACAACGGCTTATGTTTATAATTCTTATAAAGATTTATTAATTCCTCTTAATGTTTCTGTTTCTTCTAATATCAAAGGTACTTGCTTAGATGAAGTCGCTATTTATTTATGCTTAGAAAGAAGTATAATAGAAAAATCTAAAACTCTTGATAATATAAATCATGAAGAAATATTTAATACAACTCTTTTAATAAAAGATATTTGTTGTAATGATGATTATGTTTTTGCATTATTATCAGATAGTAGAATAGTTAAAATAAATAGAAAAGATAAAACAACAACTTATTTAGAAACAAATAAATTCTTTTCTGATAAAGCTAAAATATCTATAGTTGGAAAGAATAACTTATTTATTGTTGACACTAGTTTATTATATTGTTTTCAAATAGATTCAAGCTTAACTTTAAAAAGTGAAATAGAACATAATATAACAGATAGAATAACACAAATAGAAAAATTTAATCATGAATTATATATAACAGATGAAAATGGTAAAACTTATGTATGTAAAAATACTTTATATCCAGTAGTTAAATGTGATTTAAGAAACATATTAGATAATAATAAGATGATAGTAGAGGATATAAACTGTTATATTAATCCACAAGATGGAGTGTTAGATACTGAATTATTTACTTTAGTTAATAAAGAAATACTTATTGTGCAAAAAAACAAAGGTATAGAAGTAAATAGAAATAAATTAATTTATAAAATTAAAAATGATTTTATTAATAAAACTGTTTTTATAAAATCTGAAGGTGTTAATGAAACATATACTTTTACTACTAACAGAAAAACATTTAGTTTTGAAGTTCCAGAAGCTGGTCCTAAAAATATCTTCATAGATATTAAAAATGATTTAGCTGTAGTGTATGTAAATACACAAAACACAAATTATAAAAAAATAATTTATTTACTTCCTAGTGTATCTAATCCATCTATAGAACTTAATTCTAAAAATACAGATTCTTTTATAGTTAAAAGCATAGTTATTTTTAACAACCTGATAGATAATTCTAAAAAAGATAGAGTAATAGATAATACTTTATATCTTCCTAAAGTAGATAACTTTACTTCTAGTTTACCTTATTCAAATGTAGTAAATGATTCTAATGGAACTCCTATTATAAAAACAGCTAATAAATCTATATTAATGACAAATGAAGGTCTTAAAGTAAACTCTATAGAAGATTTTCTTACTCCAGTTGGTATTGAAGATACTGAAAAAGTTTTATCAATCAAAGGCGCAAAGAATTTATCTGCAAACTTTAATAATTTATTAAATAGTTTTAATAATGATAAAGCTAATAAAATACATAGACATCCATTTACTGATTTAGATAATGTTCCTTATGCAACAACTACTAATCAAGGTGTTGTATTTCTATCTAATGAAATAACAGATTCAGCTCCTGATAAAGCAGCTACTCCTTATTTTGTTAATTTGGTTAATAAAAATACAAATGCTAGAATTGCAGATTTAGAAAATATAACTATTAAAAATGCATTAAAGAGTATTGAAAACTTAAATAACGTTGTTGTTCCTAAGATAAACGATAATATTAGTAAAGTAAATCAAGATTTAATTCAAGGTATAAAAGACCTTAATGATACTATTGCTGCTCCTACTAGTTATTTAGATAAAAACGTAGGAGGTATAGTAAAAGGTGATGTTTCTATACGTAATATAAACTTCGGAGAAAATATAGTTAGATTTAATAAAGACAGTAACACTCAAACGTTCTTGTTTTTCAATAGAGGATTTTTAAATCATGGACCTAGTAGTCAAGGAATAGAAGTATTTAAGTTTGCTCCTACTAGTTATTCAAATCCAACATCTGGAGGAATAGAAATAGGTTATGCAAATGGTACAGCATTTACTAGAACTAGCTATATTAGTTCTTCTGGATATGCAGTATTTACTGGTTCTAACATAACAGGAGATTTGATTATAGGAAGAAACATTACTTTATATGGAGACTTAGTAGTAACTTCAGATAGAAGACTTAAAAGTGATATTAAAAAAGTAAACAATGGTTTAGCTTTAGTTAATAAACTTAATGGATATACTTTTAAGAAAATAGATACTGGTTTATATAGTGCTGGAGTAATAGCTCAAGAAGTTCAAAAAGTAATGCCTGAATTAATAATAGAAGAAGATAATAGATTAAAAGTAAACTATAATGGTTTACATTCTATAGAAATAGAAGCTATAAAAGAATTAAATGCTAAAATAGAGAGATTGGAAAATGAAATAATTGAATTAAAGAGAGGATAATATATGCAAGTAAAAGTAGTAGAAAAATCTAATAAATATTTTGCTATTATTTCTTGTTCAAGTTCTAGCGTTCCAGACAAGCTAGTCATAAAGAAGTCTTGGGACGCTTCTTTTTCTAAAGAAATAATTCTTAACTATGATATTTTTAACGAAGAGTATAATATAATAGAAAATAAATTAGATTTACTAAATTTTGAATTTGAACTAGATAAGTTAATTAATTATTATGATTATTATAAATTAGAATTAATGTTTCAAGATAAAGTATTTCCTCTTTATATAGATTATAATACTTTCTATAATATTAAACAAGAAGAACAATTATATTATTATGATTGCGAACAAAACATAGAAATAAACAGTAATAATAGCTATAAGTTCTATATATTAGGTAACTATGGAGATAAACACTTAGTTAATATAGTTCAAAAAGTAGATAAAAGACTATTGTTTAGAATACCAAATAAATCTAGTTTAACTAGTGAATTGTACTATATAATAATAGAGAATAATGGAGAAAAAATAGTTAAAGATACTTTTGGTTTATATTTAGATAAAAACCCTATTAAGTTTATAGTGGACTTAGAAGATTTTGGAACATATTATAAATGTTCAATAAATACAAAACATAAATACGGAGTTATAAAAAAGATAGATGTTAAATATGAAGACAAGACAATAACTATACAAAATAATTATGGTACGTATTTATTTATACCAAAAACAGACTTTTCAAAACCAATAGAACTTAGAATAAAAGCAACCATTTCTGAAAACTATATAGGTTCTGAAAAAATAGTAAAAGAATTCTTAATTATAAAAAATTTAAAATCTAATAAACAAATAGAAATAAGCGATTTTACAAAAGAATATAATTTTGATACTGATTCTTATACTCTTAACTGGAAAACAAATACTCTTGAAGAACTTCAAACAAAGATAGTTGTAAATAATAAAGATATATACATGAAAGGTTCTAATTTAATCTTAGATAATTTTAAACAATATAACAATAACTTAAGCAGAATAAAAGTAAGTATTTATATTGGATTCAATAATAATTTTCATTTAATAAAAGAAGATTTTATAGACAACCCTCATAGTTTATATAAAAGTAATAAGTTTACTCCAGAAATAGATTATAGTGATTATATTAATTCTAAGAAACAAAATGGTATATTAAGTTGGACGGTTCCTAACTTTTCTTATTATAGCTTAATTAAAATAAAAGCTAAGTTTTATAATAACTTCCTTGATGAAAATATAAAACCTTGGCTTAATAAACAACAATTAATACTTGAAAAGAACTGTAATGAGTTTCAAAAGCAATATACTGATTTAGATAAAAACTATAATTATGATTTTGAAAACAATATAGTTACTCTTATAGGTACTCCAAATAATGGACTTGTTTCTTATAATAGTAATGCAGATTATGTTTTTATAGGTCAAACAAATAATATAAAAATACCTAAATGGTTTATAGATAATGAAGCTGAAATAACAGTTGAACTTAAAATATTAGACTATTGGAAAAAAGAATGTGGTTATAAGAAAGTAAGTTTTAAAATGCCTACTGTTTCTAATAAACTATTAGATGAAGATTTTAGAATAATAAGAAATCAATATTTACAGTTTGGAGAAAAAGGTACAATAGGATATTTTAATAGTTTAAACAATATAGGACCTTTAGAATGTGAAAGATTTTATTCTGAAACAAATAAAACTTTCTTAGAAGAACCATTATTTGATTACTTAAATACAGACTTTAATAATAAATCTCTGTATTTTTATTTAAGTAACAAAGGTACTAAAACAGTAAATTTAAAAATAAGAAGAAGTTCTAATCATAAAGCTATAAAAATAAGAATTACAAAGAATGGTAATTTAATACTTGAAGATAGAATAGAACTTCAAGGAAATGAATTTGCAGATAATATATATAGAATTAATAGAAATAAATTTAACGAAGAAGGAGAATATATTATGAGTTTAACTTCAGTTAATCCTTATAACTTAGATAGCGAAGAAAAGATAATTAACTTCTTCGTTTACAATGAAAAACCTATAAAACCAATCTATAAAATACCTAATGAACAACATAGACTAGATGGTTCTAAATTAATTATCAATAAAAAGCATTTTAGTATAGATATAATAAATAATGCTAGAAGTGAAAAATATGCTGGATGGAATTTTAGAGAAGTACATTTCTTCTTTAAAACAAATGTGGCTGAAGCTAATTATAATACATATCCAGATTATGTAATTCAAGCTTCTAAAGAATATGGAACTATTAGAATGAATAATATAACACCTTTTGATGTTGGTGATTATAAATGTAAAATGATTGCTTATGATTATTCAGGAAACGCATCAGACAGTGTTGAATTTGAATTTAGTTTAATTCCAGAAATGGTTGTTAGACCAGAAAAAGATTTAACTAATAATATATATGAAACATTTAGATGGGACATTAGAAAATCAGAAGACAGTGATGGATATTATTATGCATTAGGATATAGTCCTGATGGTGTACAAGAATATCAATTACAATCATTTGCAAAAGTAACAGATAGTTATTACTTAAATAACTCTAGCGACCAAGAATGGACTAATATAAAATTAGAATGGTTAAAAGAAGGAAATAAAGTAAAGTTAGGATATTATAAATTATTCGTAAATGAATGGAACTATAGAAATGAAAACGGTGTACTTAAAGAAGATGGTACAAGACTTTTATTTGAAAGTACTCCTGTAATAGTTAATAAAATAGGAAACATTTCAAATGCTATCTATAGTAAACCAATAGATAAAAAAGTAGCTGTTTTCAACAATAGAAAATCAAACGAATATTCTTTTACTAATGATTTAAATAACTTAGTTTTTAATACAGTTCATGACGAATCTATTATAGATGAAAATCCTAGTGGAAAACTAGAAGCTGATATAAAAGGTAAATTATATAAATTAGAACTTATACCTCCTAGTAAAAATAAAACTTATAAATGTTTATTACCTATACCTACACAAATAGGAACTTATACTTTTGATAAGATAGCTACTAAATGTAATGTTACAACTCAAGAAGAAGGAGTTTGGGAATTAAGATTTATAACAAGAGACGCTTTTGGTAATATAAATGAATCAGGAGGATATTATACTTATAAGATAATACTAGTAAAAAGAGAACCTAAAATAGTTAGTGTTTCTCCAGTTACTAATAACTCTTCTGAATATTTCTCTATTAACTCTAATGATGTTAGTTTTAATATAGATACATTTAATTATAGTGATATAGTAGATATTAATAAAAATATAGATTATTTTAAAATAAATGATTTTAGAATAAGTTTCTTAAGTACTCCTACTAACGTACAAACTAAAATAAATAAAATTCTTGATAATAGAGGTAACATAAAAGTAATAGATAATATTACTAATGATAATAAAACTAAACATGATATAGATGGAAGATATTTAGTTAGCTTTGTAGCAATAGATGTTTTAGGAAGAGAAAGTTATCCAGTTGAAAAAACTTTCTATATAGATACTAAGTTAGATTATGAAATAGTATTTTTGAATAACAATAAGTTCTTTAAAAACAATATAGAATTATATGCTTCTTGTAGTAATAATATTAAAAAAGTATATTATAAATTTATAAATGAACTTTCTGAAGTTAAAAACAAACTTACAGATAATACTGATTATAAAACTTATGTAACTAATTCTATTACTTATAATTCTCAAGTTTTATATGGTTTTAAAACAGATAGTCATCTTTTTGAAACTAATGGATATAAATACTTAGCTTATTGGATAGAAGAAGAAAGTTCTAATATAAGTGAAGTTCAGTTTTATAAATTTTTAGTAGATAACAGTAATAAACTAATTCCTTTATTTGATTATAATAATAAAGTTTATTATAAATTAGAAGAAAGTTTAGCTACTATTACTTGGAATAGTACAAGTAGTGAAGTTGAAACTTTTGAAGTTAAGTTAGACAAAGTTCAAAGAAATAATACTGGTGAATATGAAGTTATTGAAAGTTATATGCCAATAGCTAATACAAATACTTTTACTGGAGTTGGTCCTGGAAATAATGCTTTTTATAGTAATGATAAAAAGAAATATATTAATATAGAGTTCAATGATACATCTGTAATTAGAAGTGGAGTATTTAGATTAACTGTTAAAGGACATACTATTTACAATACTATAGAAGAAAACTATTTTATTTTTCAAATAGATTCTAATAAATCAATAGATTTATCTAATGAAATAGTTAATAATAAACTTACTCTTCAAAGTAATAAAATTTCTTGGAATTATTTACCAGATGCTAAGTCTTATCAAGTAAGTTATGATAATAAGAATTGGATAGATACTATATTCAATTATTTCATAGCAGATGAAGATAAGTTAATTAAAGATGAAAACGGAAGAACTTTTGTTTACCTAAGATATATTAATAATATAGGAATAACACAAGAGCCTTATAAAATAGAAGTTTTTAATAATATTAAAAAAATAAAAGCTCCTATTGTTACTACTGACAATGATGTTTTAATTAATAATAGTAAAGTAACTTTTAAAATAACTATACCGGATGTTTTAAACAGTAATTTTATATATTATAGTTTTGATAAAACTAATTGGAATGTTAAAGCAGTAACTGGTTCTGTTGAATATATAGATTTAGATAAAACAGCTCCTATACCAGATGGTGTTTATGATATATTTGTAATATTAACAGATGCTAATCCTATTAATACTAGTGAATATATAAAAAGCGAAATGGTTCATAAAAGCGTTAAGCTTTTTGCTTCTGATATAGAAAAACCTGTATTTAGAAATTTACAAAATGGAAGTTTAGTTTCTTATCCTAAGAACCTATATATAGAAAACAAGAATAAAGATGTTGATTATTATATTTATATTAATGGATATAAAGTAAATGAAGGATATGAATTAATATCTCAAAACATCAGAGAATTTAATATAGAAGTTAAAGCTAAAAAAATAGGTAGAGATGAATTAATCGAACTAATTAAATTAGGAGATTTTAAAGTAAATGTTTCTACTGGAGAAAACTATATTATAAATATAGGTAATGAAAAGATAACTTGTAATGTAAACAGTACAGATAACACTTTAGAAGTTGTAGATTTGAATAATTTATCTAATAATCAAGTTGTAATGTATAAGTACAAAAACGAAGAAAACTGGAAGATTTTAACAGTTTCTACTAAACTAAACCTTGATGATGAATATAAATTTAAAATAATAAATTTCAAAGTTGATAATATTTATTAAGGCGTTTGAAATATAACGCCTTTTTTTGAAAGGTGTTTTAATGAGTAATATAAGAAAATATATGCAACTAAAAACTCAAGAAGAAAAAAACAATATAGAAAGACAATTGCTTAGTAAAACTCTTTCTATAGATAGTTTCACTCTTGAAAACTTAATAGATTTAATAGGTGTAGCTAAAACTAACTTAAATAATGAAATTAAAGATTTTATTAATTTAAAGAATGAAGATTATACCAACAACTTATATGTTAATGTTATAAAAGCTAAAAACCAAAAAATAGATAAATTAATTCTGGATTACAATGAAGGTTTATTTAATAACAAAATAGAATTTCGTGACAATAAAATAATATTTGATAATATTAGGCAAATTAATAAAATAAAATTAGAAGTTGATAATTTTAATTATGATATACCTATAGATTTTGTTGTTAAAATAAACTGTTATGATGGAGAAAGTTTAAAGTTTAATATAATTCCTTTTAACTATGATGGGTTATTTGTTGAGTATTTTGATATCTCTAAGAATAACAGTTCAAGTTATGAAGTGAATAATAAAAACAATTTATACTTTTATACTTGTCAATATAACAATCAAGTATTTAAACTAGGTAATGAAGTTTTATTAAAAGAAGAAGTTGATTATAGTTTTGAAAATAATAAACTTTATTTTAATAGTGATTTACCTTATAGAGAACTTTTAGTAAAATACATACCTTCTTATAAGAACTATGAATTTGAAATAAACAAAAAAGTAAAATCTATAGAGTTAATTCCATTAAATGATAAAAAGAATATAAATATAAACTTAAATAAAAGGTTGGTGATTTCTTAATGTATAAAAACGATATATTAAACTTAATTAAAAATATTAATGATAAACAAAGAGAAATTACTATAGCTAAAACAACTTATAATAATCTTTTACTGGAAAAAGAAAATAAAAAAAATAGAAATTATAATAGATTCAAAGAAAGATATGAGAATATAGATAACGAAGAAAAAAGGCTTAAAAAGCTTTTTGATAATAAATTCTTTAAATACATAAAACTATATGATTTTCTTGATGAACAAGAAATATATGAAAATAAAAACTTTGAAATAAATTCTGAAATAGGTTGTTTAAATATGAATCCTAAAACAATAATAACAGTTAACTATTCAGATAAAGTTCATTCTATAGATAAAAAGAGCATCAACTATAAATTTAATAATAAACAAATAATTAATGCTATGGAATATTCTTTTTATTCTAACGAAACAAACTTACCTTTAGTTCCATCTAGAATTATATTAAAATATGATAATCATATAGATAATTTTAGTGAAAGCTATTTTAGATATTTCAATCATAATAATACAAATAGTTTTATTTCTAGTTTTATCTTTGAACCTAAAATCATTAAAGAAATAGTTTTTTATTTTAATGAAGAAGTTATGTTTAATAATGCTTATGCTAAATTTAAATCTATTCAATATAAAAATGAAAATGAATTAACTTTTTTTGTTAATAATAATTATGAACTTAATAGTTTTAATATATATAAAAAATCAAATGAACTTTTTAGAAAGTTTAATTTTAGTTTTAGCGAAGACAATGAAAAGTTTAAAAACATAGAGTTTAATAATAACGAAGGTTTAATTAGTTTAGAAAACAATGGTGATTTTGTTTTAAAAATAACAGTGCCTGAAGAAAAAATAAAGCAACAAGATAAAATAGAAATTAAATCTGCTACTATAGATTTTAAATCATTAGAAACAAGTCCTGGGGTTTATAATATACCAACAGATGATATTTCTATAGAATCAATTAAGATAACGTTTCCTATTAGTTCTTCTGCTAAGTTGAAAGAAAAACTTACTGAACTTGGATTAAATGAAACTGATTTTTTCTCCGCCGGCGCATTTTTAACACTAAACAAAAACTATATTAAAAATATAACTGAAATTTCAAAAGATGAACTTGAGAGTTTAAAGTTGTATGACGATGAAAGTGTTTTAAAAACAAACAACAAAGCTTTTGATTTTTATTTTGATAAAGAAAATAAAGTTATCTATACAAGTAGCTTTTTGAGTAAATATAATTTTTATTTAACTTATCAATATAAAGAAAAACAAGAAAGTATAAGTGAAGATTTTTATACTCCTATGTTGTTTGAGTTTTCAATAAAGGGGTGATTTAAATAAGTACATATGAAGATTTTATTAAACAATTCGATGAATTAAAACTTTATGAAAATAACGGTATTAAAAACGAAGAATTGTTTGGTTTAGAAGTTTATTTAAAAGAAGATTATTTAAAAAACTCTCTTAGAATAGATAAACAAGTTTTTGAAGATATAAGAGAAGAACTTAAAAAAACTTTATTCAAGTATAATTATATTCTTGATAGCTATAATAAATATAACGAAACATTAAAAGAAGAACTTGAAATGTTAGAAAAAGAATATTTTGAATTAAATAAAGTAAGTTCTCTTGGAAATCAATTCTTTACAATGAATAGTTTAAAAGAGTTTTATAATAATATAATTACACATCAAATAGTTTATAATCAAAACTTAACTATTTTAGATAATAGCGTAATAAAAAATGAAAGTACTTTAACAGAAATTCCTTTTAATATAAGAGAAGAAGAGGGAAGTTTATTTATTTATTTTAATGATGGTTCTCATAATATACAAAATATATTCCTGGAATTTTTCAATGAGTTTCCAATAAATATATTTGGTATAAGAGAAAACGATACATTAGTAAACATAGAATCTAATGTAGATAATAACAAAAAACTCTATATTAATACTTTAAAAGAAAGCTTCAAAGGAATTTTTATTACTGGATTTAATAAAATAGGTGGTTATTTAAAAGATTGTAAAATATATGATTATCAAAAAAATCAAATAAGAAAAACTGGTGTTTTAATTTACAGATTTTCTACAAAAGAAAAAATAAAAAAGATATTTTATTTTAGTAATAGTTCTACTGAGTTATATTTATTAAATAGACAAGAATATCAAGAATTCTTAAAAATAGTTAATAAAGATATATTACAATGGAATAAAATATTAAATATTAAAAATAAAATAAGTAAAAACCATGAATATGAAAATAAGCAAGGAGAATATTTCTTAGTTGAAGTTTTTGGTAAAGATGTTAATTATTCTGATAAGATTAATATATTTGGAAGTGATAAATAATGAAAATAAATTTTGATGAATTAAAAAAACAAAATTTAGATAATGAAACTTTAATAAATATTCTTGAAGCTATTTATTATGAGATAGTCAATAATAATTTAACTAAAGTAAAACTAAATGAGTTAGGGACGGTTGAAGCACTAAATGTTGATGAATTTAGTTTAGAATTAGCTAGTAATCCTGTTAGTATAAATGACATTCTTATAATAAGTAGAAAAGAACAATTTGTAATTACTCCAGATAGTATTTATGAATTAAAAAACAAACAGGTATTTATTAAAGATAATAGATTAAAAAATAAAGATGAAGTATTTGTAACTTATAAATATTAGAAAGGATATATAATGGAAGAAATTAAAAAGCAAATAATAGAAGATATAAAAAATTTCTTTGTATCTCAGTATGAAATATTCTCAGAGAAATGTATATCTGAAACTAATAATAAAATAAATAGTTTAGAATCAATAATTCAATCTAAACTAAAAACAGAGACTAAAGAAAAATCATCTCAGTTAATTAAAGAAATTCTTGATGAAAAATTACAAAATTATATAAGTAATATAAATACATATAAACAAGAAACTTTAGATTCTTTTGTTACTAAAGTAACTAGTCTTAAAGATAATCTACAAAATTATTTAGATGAAAATAAAGAAAGTTTAGAATTAAAATTACAATCTAGTTTAGACCAAATAAATAAAATAGAATCTTCTATTAATGAAGAATTAAATAATTTATTAGAGTTTGCTATTAACAGTATTAATAGTGCTGAAAAAACTAGTTTATATAACTTAAATAAATTTAAACAAAATCTTGAAAATGAATTTATAGAAACAAAGAATAAAACTCTTCTTGATTTAAGAAAAGAATCTGAAAAAGTAGTTAATCAAATCAATGAAGAGAAAGGTAATGCAATTAAAGATTTTAGACTTTTCTTAGAAACAAGTAAAGAACAACTAACTGATGCTAGTGATGAAATTATAAACGGTTTTAAAACTTTTATAGAAAAAACAAAAGTTAGCATTGGTGAATACGAAAAAACAATGGAAACTAAACTTGAAGAAAAGAAGAATCTTTTATTGAACTCTCTTGAATTCGATAAAAAAGCGTTGTTTGATGAAATCAAGAAAAGAAAAGATAATATAGTTGCTGAAATTCAACAAAAAAGAGAAGACGAAGTTGTTAAACTTAATAATAAAATAAGTCATGTTTTTACAGAAATAACAAATCTAATTACTGGATATGAAATAGAATTCGAAACATTTAAAACAAATAAAATAAATGAATATAAACAATATTGTGAAATAGTATTTACAGAATATAAAAAAGCTATGAGAAAAATCAAAGATAAAATATATGCAGAATTTAATGCTGATTTTTCTGATAAAAAAGCTAATTTACAAAACCAATTTTCTAGTCATATAACAGATATGTTAAATAGTTTTACTAATCATATAGATGGTTTAGAACAAAAGAAACAATCTATATTAACATATATAGGTAATACAGAAAATGATGGTCTATGGAAACAAATCAAAGACGATATTAATGCTCATAACATTATTAAGCTTGGTGAAATAACTAACCTTACTCAAGATAAAAAAAACGAAATAGAAGCTCTAACTGTAACTAAAAAAGGTGAAATAGAAGCACTAAGAGAAGACGTTAAAGCTAATATAGGTTTAACAGACGAAGCATTATACAAGGGAAATAATAGTGTTAGAAAAGATGCTATTGACAGTATTAATAATACAAAAAATAGTGTACTTAACACTATAGAAGCTAAGAGAAGTGATTCAGTACAAAGCGTAGAAAATAAAAAGAATGAAATAGTTGCTGGAATACTTTCTCAAGCTAGTACTGAGGTAAATAATTATATTAGAACAATAGCTCCTCAAACACATTATATAGTAGTTCAATCTGGTACTACAAAAGTTAAACTTCCAGATACTTGGATGTCTAGAGGGGAAATGACTGTTTATCTTGATGGTAGAGCTTTAGTTAAAAACGTACATTATACTTATAATTTCGATACAAAAGAAATTAATTTTATAATTAATATAGATTATAAAATGGAAGTATATGTAATAGAACAATTACCTGTTTTAGAATCTGAAAAGTTACAAGTAATTCATGATGGTCCTCCTGGACCACAAGGACCAAAAGGATTAGACGGAGCTCCTGGGCCTAAAGGTGAAAAAGGACATAATGGAGTAATAGTATCAGAAACAGAACCTGATAAAACAAACTATGATGTTTGGATTAAACCTAGCGAAACAGATATAGGAATAGAAGCATATATACAAAATAAAATCTCTGATGTAATTAGAGAAAATAATAAAATATTACACGGTTCTGGTAATCCAAAAGGTGTAGTTCAAGCTGATATTAATACTATTTATATAGATAGAACAAGAGCTAATGGAGCTTTTATGTGGTTAAAAATAGGAAGTGGAAATCGTGATTGGAAAGTAATCAAAGGTGATACAGGTACTATAGAATTTACTTCAAAAGTATTAAACGGTAAAATAAGATTAAGAAGAGTTGATGACTGGGTTATATTAAACTTCGGTGGACTTCAATGGGATTTATTTGGATTAAAACCAAAAGCAGAAGTTAATGGTTCTAATCCTAGAAAAAGTACATACCTTACTAATTCAGCAATTCAATTAAAATTAACAAACGTTAACAGCTTCAATGCTTTTGTTCTTCCTCAAGGATTAAGAACTACTTATCCTATTTATTCTCCTTTTTTTCATGATTCTGGAATATTGTTAGGAAGTATATTGGTTGCACCTAACTCTGATGCTAATCAAATTAGATTTAATATAGCAACTCCAGAATATGCAGATAATGGATATGTAGATTTAAGATGTTCAAATATTATTTATTATACAGCTGATGATTATCCAGAAAACTTACAAGAAATAATAAGGAGGGTGACTACTCAATAATGGCTAAAAATTATATATTAAATATAAAAGATACTAATGGAAACTGGGTCCCTTTACAAACTTTAATGGGACCTAAAGGTGAAACTCCTAGTGATGAAAAATTAAAACAGTTAATGCAACAATATTGGGATGAACATTTAGTTTATTTAACTATTGATGAATACAATAGATTAGCTACTAAAGACCCAAGTAAGTTTTATTGCATAGTAAGTAGGTAATATATGATTAATTTAAAAAAAGATAAAAAAATATTAGGATGTTTTTTTAACGGTGAAAGAATTGTAGATATACTCAATTATAAAGGCGATAGTATGTTAGGTTTTTCTAAAACATTTAAGTATTTCGCCAATTTAGAATATAACGAAGAAAAAACCTTTCTTAATGCTGAATATAGAAAAAATGGAATTGACTATTATAAAAATAATGATTTTGATTTAAAATCTATATATCCTCTTGATTTAGAATATATGATAGAACAAGATAATATTGGTATTTTCGACAGAACTTCTCCTAAATTTAATTTTAAATTATATCACTTTTTGTTTCAAAGATATTTTTTAGATGTATCTTTAGGTAGAGCTCTATATAGAAGACGTTATGATGAAACAAATTATATATGGTACGATGAGGAATTTACAAAAGAAGAAATTAAAACTCTATTTAAAATAAACTTTGATTTTGATTTTGAAAAAGTTAAAACAATAATAACAAGTTTTTTTAATGATGGTTTTTATCCAATGAAAACAATAATTTTTTTAAAAAGTGTTCATGTTCAAATAACAGAAAATAATAAAATAAAAGAATTAGTCTATGATGTTTTTAAAAATCCAGATTTCTATATAGAAAAATACGAAGCTGTAAAAAGTGATAGAGAAGAACAAATAAATTTCAATATATTACAATATGATGTTGTTAATCCTTTATATCATAGAAACACATCTGAAGATGTTTTTATAATAAAAAGAGACAGCACTAATTCTTCTTACAATAATGCAGAAATACATATAGCTAATAAAACTTCCAATGAAGCAACCTTAGAAATTTGTTATATTTCAAGAAATGTTGAACGCAAAGAAGAGTTTACTGTACCGGCAAATTCAAATGATTATGTTGTAAACATACAATCTACTGATAATAAAGATTTATACTTCATAAGAAGAAAAGATGGTAAATTACTTAATAATAAATATCATACAAATGGGTGGGTAAAGTTATTTTGAATACTTATATATTAGATAAAAATAAACTCAAAGAAAATAAAATATTTTATTTAAACGTAAAATATAATACTGAGTTAACTAACGAAGATATAAAAACAGATTATCCTAATGGAGTAGTATATGTTAGTAATATGCCTATTATATTTGAATGGTATTATGATGAACGTAGAAATATAATAGTAGAAAAAACTAAATTTATTAAATATACTTTAGGAGAATATCAATTAAAAGATGGTGAATATATAGAAGCCGGTCAAGAAGAAATTACAGTTGTTCCTAAACCAGATTTTATAAAACCATATAAATGGATAGCCTCTAGAAAAGAATGGGTCATCGACGAAGAAGAAGTTGAAAGAAGAAGAACTCTTCAAACACAAGAAGCTATTAGAAATTACTTTCCTATTATTAATAAAATAAAAGAAGAAGTTTTAGCTGATGGTTTTGACTACAAAGGACATAAACAAAAATGTCGTGAAAAAGACTTGATATTTATGGCTAATGCTATACTTGGATTACAAGGATATAAAAGAATATATGGAAAAGATTTAAAAACTATTTGGATGTTTGATGATGTTGATGGGATAGAAGCATCTGAAAGAGATTTAATAGAATTACATTTAGCTGGTACAGTATTTGTTGAAAAAGTATACATGGCTGAAAAAATATTTAAAGTAACCGAGCCGTTTTTAATAACAAAAGCTGATTTTGTAGCTAAAGTAAATGAACAAGGTTTAATTGAAAATGCAGCAAGACAAATACAAAGTATTCAAATGCAAAACCTTGTTAATAAGAGAAAAAAGGATATGGTGTAGTATATGTTACAAAGAAATGTCCAAGATTTAAACAGTTTTATTAGAGTAGATAAGCTTTCTGATTTAACTAATAAAGTATTTCACCTTGAAGTAGATGATGACATCTTTGTTATGGAAAATCTAACTTTCTATAAAATAAAAGCTGTCGGAACAGAACCTATAGGTGAAGGTGAAATAGCTTTAAATAGCGAATTAAAAATAAAGAAAATAATTACTGTTGGAGATAGTAGCGATTTAAAAACAAAATTAGATGCTTTGTCTTCTGAAATAGAAACAAAGTTATCTAGGAAAGAAAATGTCATTGATAAAAAAAGTGGTTTTAACTTAGAAAAAACAAATGATTTTCTTAATGATGAAAATAAAGTTTTAACAAGTAAAGCTGGTTCAATTCTTAAAACTAGAATAGATGATGTAAGTGATAGACTTGGTAGTATTAATTTAACTTGGGATAGAATTCAAAATAAACCAATAGTAACAAGCATTACTGGAGAAAATAATAATAATATACCTTCTGAAGGTGCTATTATAAGATATGTAGATAATAGGGTTGGTATAGTAAACGCTACTACTAATTCTAAACTTAGTACTATTAATACAGAAATAAATGCTCTTAAAAGCAGACCTTTTACTTATGATGCATTATTAAATAAACCAGTAATTAGTGATTCTATTGATTCTAATCTTAGTACTCAAATAGCTTCTAGTAAAGCAATATTAGATGCAAGTAATTCTATTAAAGAACATGTAGCTAGTAATTTTATTAGTAATAAAATAACAGATACTAGTGTTACTGCAGAAAATAAAATACAGTTTTCTAAAGCTCATTATTTTCATATAAATCCTTATGATGGAAGTTTGATTGAAATTTATAAAGATTCTGAATTTGCCAGAGGTATAACTAATTATTTTCAATTTGGCGAACAAATGTTGTGGCCGAATGATTTTGATAAAATAAGTTCTGTTCATTTAAAAATAAATAGTTTTAATTTAAATGGAATTCAGGTTGACAATTCTCTATTTTTTAACAATGGAGAAATATTTTACAAAAGTTCTCCTATTTTACCAAAATGGACAAAAATAGCTATAGAAAAAACTTCTCCTGAATTTAAAGAATTATTTGTTAATACAAGAGCTAGTGATGATTCCGATTTCGAAATTCGTTATACTGGTATAAAATCTAAAATAGACTTTCATGCTAAAAAAATACTTACTGGAAAACCATCTTCTGAATTAACTGAAATAAATCAAAACGCTTCTCTTGTTTCCAATCAAGCTGTGATAGGTGGATTAATTACTACTGGAATTCTTGAGTGTAGAGGTGCAATAAATTCTAATTTATTAAATGTTTCAAGTAAAATAACAGCTGGAGAAATAGAATGCCGTGGTAACGTAAAAGCATACTATGCTAGTGATATAAGATTAAAAAGCAATATCAAAAAAATAGATGGTGCGTTAGATAAAATAGATAAAATTTCTGGATATACTTTTGATATGGACGGGAAAAGGGAAGCTGGGATAATTGCACAGGAAATTAAAGAAGTTTTGCCTGAAGTTGTGGGTGAATTTGAAAAAGATGGTGAAATGTATTTGAACGTGGATTATCCTAAAATAATAGCTCTTTTAATTGAAGCTATAAAGGAATTAAAACATGGATGTTAGAGTAGATAATTTTTTAGATTTTTGTAAGATATTTTATCCTAGTAGATATAGACTAGAAATGAAAAAACCAGGATTTGATTTTTCTCTATTAGAAGCAGAAGTAAGAGAGAATGGTGGAATAGATGTAAATAATATATTCTTTAATGGTTTTTGTGTAGAAGAAACTGATAAATTAGATTTTGATAATTTTGATATAGAAAAACAATTAGCTAAATTAGATAATGATTTAGATAAAACTAAGTATTTAATAAATTGTTTTGACTTTATTTTTAGAATGCCATTATTACCTTTTCTTCCTGAAAAAGATTTAAGTATTGAACCTTATTATGAACAATCTGAAATAGTAAAGCATCTTTTGAAAACTAAAATTTTTGGTATAAACATATTCGAAAAAAGTAATTTTATTTATGAAAAAATTTCAGCAGATAAAGATTTTAATAATACTTTATTTAATTATTGTAAAGATATAGGTCTGGAATATATTTTTAATATTTCAATTAATAAATTTCAATCAATATATGATAACTATAAAAGTAAAAATAATTTACCTCAAAATATTATTTATGAATTTTTAATTGATACTTGGTTTCATCATGAAATTAATGGAAATTTTACATCTAATATAAGAAACTTTGAATATTCTTATAATGAACCTATAAACACAGAAGCAAGATTTGGTGGTCATGAAAAAGGTATGAGTTATATATTTTTTAAACAAAATACTATGTTTGAAAACAATTTTGAACTTTTTAAAAAAAATAAATTATTTTTAAATCAAGATTTACTTATTAATAATACATATACCTATATTACTGGTCATGCAGACGAAGAATATTTTGCTGAATTAGTTTTTAAATATTCTGATAATTTAAAATTTTCTATTAAATTAAAAGCTGAAATGGGATTCGAACTTAATGGTGTTTATTTACCAATGCCATTAACAGAAAATATAAATACTAAATTAGACCTAAAAAATTATAGAAAAAAAGTATTAAAATCAAATAGTTTTGATGGTCCACATACATTAAAAATTTATAAAGTTAATAAAAATGGCGGAGTTTCAACTGACGGTAATGACGAAGTTTCTTCAAGTTTTTATAACTTTAGAGACTTTTGTTATTTAGAAATAATTCCAAAAAATCAAGAGCAAGACTCAGATGTTATTTCTTCTATTAACTTTTTTTCAAAAAATATTTATGGACTAATAGAAAAGAAAGATTTTATAAATACAGATACTACTTATTTTACTGAAAGATTTATAAATAAGGCAAAAAGATATCTTATGAGAAATAGAAATGACAAGTTGTTTGAATCTGTGCCCAATGAAATGTTGGAAAGAGTAGTCGAAGAATATATTGTCGACCAAGCTTAATAACAAAAAAAAGAATACGATATATTTTTACTCGTATTCTTTTTTAGTTGTTTCTATTTTTAAATTATATATATTAAAACTTTTATTCATCTGTCTAAGCCTTACTTTTAAAAGTATTTTTTTCTTTGTATTTTTATCAAAGAATCCTAACTTATGTTGTATTTTATACTTCCTGTTATATACCAAAGAAGTACCTGTTGATACTAAACTTATATTATTTCTAATATTTTTAACTAATTTAAATTGAAAGAAAGTTAAAAAAATGTTCTCTTCGTTTAAAACTATTAATCTAATTAATTTTGTTTTTTTAGGATAAGTTTCTAAAATTTTCAATTAACCCTCCTTGTTTATTAATCTTTAGTTATTGTAAATTTATAATCTACTATATTTATGCTTTTATTTCTTATCTCTTTTATATGCATGTAAAATTCATTTACTTTTCTATCTTCATTCATTGCAAATATTATTTTTTTATAATTTTTAAAATTAGTAGATAAAACTGAAGAACTACAACTTGTTAGTTTGTTATATTTAATAAACGAAATTGAAGAAAAAATACCTAATTTAGTTAAAAATCCTATTTGATATTTCGTTACTATTATTCTTAATTTCATTATATATACACCTCTTCTGTTTCTAATACTTTTAAATTCGTAATTTTATACATTTTATTTGTTAATTCAATAGTAACTGTTTTTATGATATTTCTTGAATTTGCTGTAAACCTAATTGTTTCCACGTTTTTATGTTCACTCCATGAAATACCATCAATTCCTCCTTTTGTAAACAAATTATGCATTATTACTTTTTCTATGCCATATAAATCATTTTCTAAAAATATAAATTTCATATTATCACAATCCTATTCTGTTGATATTGATATTATTTTAAATATGTTATTTGTGCTTTTTGTATATTTTAAAGTTATACCTTGTTTTCCATATTTAGAACTTAACAACATTGTCTTTGTAAAAACTTCAGTTTTTCTATCATAATTTATGAATGTACCGCAAAAAAAGTCTATACAATAAGTTTTTTTTATTCCTCTTTTTATTAATGTTTCCCAACGTTCTGTCGATATAAAAAACATATTACCAACTCCATAAATCTCTTTTTTCTTTAATTGATATTATTTCTAATATATTATTTGTTGTTTTTTTATATTTAAAAATTATATATTTTTCGTTGTTTTTAGAATTATAAAAGATATAATCGAAAGCTCCAATTAATATTTTTTTAAAAACTTCTGTTTCTTCGTTGTAATTTTCAAGCTCGTGCATAAAATATGCTATATTATATCTTTTCTTTATAAATCTATTTATTAAAGTTTGTTTTCCTTCTGATAATATAAAAAACATTCTAATCACCATCCAATACTCTTAAATGATTTTCTAAGTCAATTGATTTTATTTTTAATATTTTGTTTGTAAATTTCTTATATTCTATTGTTATGCATCTTCTATTACGATACTCTACTTCTGTTAATTCTTCAACAAATATTCCTTTTTCTTCATTATAATAAATATATTTCCTATTAAAATGATTTATATTAAAATTTATTTTTAATAATTTTTTCAGTAAAGTTTTTTTCTCTTCAAGTTCTATTAAAAACATTTTTTCTCCTTTAAAAAATGCGCCGGCGGAGAAAAACAAAAAAAACAGAGAAATTAATCTCTGTTTAAATATCTGTTTTTTCCGGACTAAACACTCTTATTTTATTATTTACACCATTATTATACATTGAAAACTTATATACTATATTATCATCTGCTAAAACATAAACGTTATCTTTTTCTATTTCAACTTCTTTAAAATATTGTTTAATTTTTTCTATCACTTCTTCTTTAGTATCATAATCGCCTGAACATTTCTTTAATTTTAAATCTATGTTCTGGTCCATTCTTTCACGTAATGTTTTTGGTTTTATATATTCTTTTGCTGTTTCTGAAGTTTGTTTTATTTTACCCCATGCTTCCGCAAAAGTGTTTTCGATAAAATTATTAAAATCATCTTTCATTAGTTACCACCTTTCAATTGAATTTTTATTTTTTCTAAATCTTCTACTAGTTTACTTAGTTTTCTTGTTAACTCTTCTATGTTTGGACTTGTTATCGTTCCTAAAACTTCTAAGTTTTTAGTTATTTCAACGTCTCCATTATCTTTAAATTTGAATTCAGAATTTGTATTTGGGTCTTTAATTTTAAGCATAAATTACCTCCACTTGATTTTAGTTTTAATTAGTTATATTATACAGTATCAACTAATAAATGTAAAGTAATTTTTTAAAGAGAGGTAATAAAATATGTTACAACAATATGTAGATTTAGCGTTAAATTTTATGAAGACTAATTCTCCTGTTTCTTATGTAGTATTAGCTATAGTTATTATATTTATTCTTAATATTTTTGTTAAGAAAATACCAGCACCAGCTCAACTTGTTAAGCTTGTAGACCAAGCAGTAGTTGCAGCTGAATATAGTTTTAATTCTGGTGAAGGTAAGCAAAAATTAGAATTTGCTAAAAAATGGATGAAAGATAATTTCACTATTTTACCTTGGTATATTAGAATATTAGCTAATAGTTATTTAGATGAAAAAAGATTAATAGATTTAATTGAAGCTAGTTTAAATAGATTATCAGTTGCTTTTGGTTCTGGAAGAGTAATTGATATTATAGGTAATGAAGAATCAGTTAAAGTTAGTATTGAAGTAAAAAAAGAAGACTAGGTTAAAACCTAGTCTCAATGAAACCTGAAAGCCATACATTTCCACGGTTAAGCTGTGCGAAAGATGATGGCTTTTTTATTTTATACAGAGAAAGTGAGCACGCAAATAAGCGTGCGAACAAAAGGGGGAAGGAGAAAAGCGAGGATAGGAGCGTTTAATCCTCGTATATTCTCCAAGAGTTCCCTTTTTTAAATAAAATATTTTTAACTTCACCATTAGGTTTATAAGTTGTTATTTTATTTGTTTCTCCGTTTATATATTCTTCTTTAGTTGTTAGATTCCCAAACGAATCATAATCTTCTTTTATTACTAAATAACCATAAGTATAATAATAAGTATTTAATATTTTTCCGTCTTCAAAGACAGTTCTCCAACCTTGTAACTGTCCTTTATCATTATAGTTAGCACTTTCAATTAAATTTTCATCTAAATCTTTTTTATAATACTTCCCTATCATATTATTATTTTCAAAAGTATATTCTTCAATATAACTTCTATCTTTATTTATTTTTTCTATCTTACCATCTATTTTATTTCTTATTACAACAGTTCTTCTTACTTTTGTACTAATTATTCTAGTAAGTATTTCTTCTTTTAAATCCATTTCTAATTTTTCTTTAGGACTTTTAAATAAGAATTGAGCTAAGTTATATAAGCTTATACTATAAACACCATGAAAATTTAATACTTCTTCTGTTATCAAGTATTCAGAATCTTCTATTACTTCTGTTGAAGTAACTGTTTTAAGTTTAATATTTCCTCTAGTTCTACCACTTTTAACTTCTTCTAAATCTAAATCAGCTGTTCTATCAACTACTATATTTTCTCCAGTTCTTCTTGTAGAAAAACTTACTTTTCCAGTTAAGTAACCATTTTTATAATGAGCTTTACTATGATATGTTTCATCTGAAATAGAACATAATAAATCTTCTTCTACTATACCACTTATAGGTTTAGATTTATGAGTTACTTGATTTTTATTATAGAAGTTAAGTTTTAGAGTTTTCATATCATATTTACTAGAAGTTATATTTAGATTTGCTAATACATATACTATACCTATAATTATTAGTATATTATAAATTTTTTTAAACATAATTTTTAAAATTTAAAATCTATCAGAGTGCCTATCACGATAGCTATCTCTACTTTCATGTTCACGTTTTTGTGCATGAAACTCTATTATAAATGGAGCATCAGGACTTTGACCACTTCCATATTTAACCCAGTTGTTTAATTCCGTAAAAGCTACATAATTTGTATTATACGCATAATATGAACCTCTAGGTATATAATTAAACGTATAAGTTGCCGTTTCATTTCTATTACAAGTAAATTGAGGGCAACTAGCTGGAGATACTGTATTATGATAAGTTAATTTATTTACATTAAAAACTGTACCATAAGGAACTTTAAAGTTTAAAGTAATTGCATTATTTGTATTATACCACTTTGTAGTTTTATGATTATCATTTTTTCTTACATAATTTATTCTATGGTCTGTTTTTTCGTTTGGATTAAAGTCATTTATTTTACAAACAATAGTTACATTCACTTCTTGTGGTTTAGGAGGTGCTGGAGGTGGAGGTGGTAACGTACTAGTGGTATAACCTATTCTTTTATATACTCTATTATATACATTAACAGTTGCTCCAATTGCTTGCACGAAGAATGCTCTTCTACATTCAAATACTCCAGATTGCCAATTATTACTTACAGGTAATTCATGTAGTTCTTTAAAATCACTAACTTTACCCATAGTATTCATTACTCCACTATATACAAGTTGTCCATAAGAACCATTATCTGGAAGCCAAGATTCATCATAGTTTTTACCTATTAAATCTTTTAAATTATAAGTATGTCTTCCTTGATAGTTATAGCCAAATAAAGTCCATTTTAATCTTGGATTATCAGTTAAGTTAACCGCTCTGTTTAATCCAAAATGTTCCATTAAATAACTAGAATCTACTTTTGCTATGTCTGGTTTTAAAGTAAATGGAACAGTCATTCCAACTAATTCACTTAGTTTAATATAATCTTTATCTGGAGGAGGGTCTCTATATTGAATCTCTACTTTTTGAGTTTGTTCAATTACTTCTCCTCCACCGCCACCACGTCTTCTTCTACCGCCAATAAGGTTAGTGATTGGCCTAAATATTCTTCCTATTCTAAAACCCATCTATATCAATTCCTTTCTTAATATTGTTTTTTACAATCAATATTATAACATAGAAATTAATAATTTTTATTTTTTTCAAATTCTCCTGTAAACTCTTGAATTCTCTTAAGTTCTTTAACTAAGTTATATAATTCTTTAAAATCAGAGCTATAGTCAACAGTAGGATTTAAGTTTATAGTTAGCTTTGTTGATTTTTCATTTTTTAACTTACACATATAATTTTTTGTTTTATATAAAAACCAAAGTTGTGTTGTTTTATCTTCATTAACATAGTTTATTCTATTTAATTTATTACTAAAGTCTTTACATTTTATTCTAGATATTTCTTGTACATCTTCATTATAATAAACTATTTCACTATCTTGAAAATCATATTTATTAAGAAAGTTATCTTGTTTATAATAATTATTATTTTCTGGAATATAACTAATTATCTTAACCCAAAAAGGTGAGTATACAAAAAATTCACTAGCTAATACTTGTCTAACATTAGAACTTTTAGAATCATTTTCTATTAAACAAGTACAATGATGTTTAAATAATTCTTTCAACTTATCTGTGTCTAATTCAAAACTTCCATCATATAATAAATCATAATTGTAATTTTGACATAAGCTATCTAAATATTTTAAATTATTTGTGTCTTTTATTACTAAGTATTTTCTTTTTTTTAAATCATTTTCATCATATCCACCTAATATATATTTAAGCCTACTCATATAAACACTTAAAGTTTGCATATCTAAATCTTGCCAATTTTCAAGAAAATAATAATTTATTTTCTTTATCTGTATTAATGTATAATTATTAATTAATTTTGTTTCTAAATCGTCTATATTAATATTCGATAAATTTATCTTTAATATATTCATCAAACTCCTCCTTACAGTTATTTTTTATATAATAGCTAATCATTTTAAAATCTCTTGCTGGATATGTTACATATAGTTTATCATAATGTTTAATTATATAATCTAAATATTGTGTTTCTATATAACCTATTGTTTCTAATTGATGTATAGCTAAATCTATTATTTTATCTTTCAAATTTATCATCTAATCCTATTAATTCTAATACAGCTTTTATTGCATCATCTTCTGTATAATCTGGACTTAATATTACAAAGACTTTATCGAAGTTAGTATTGTATAAGTCTTGTTTGTATGGATTAAATTCATCATAATAATTAAGATAAAATTCAAAACCATATTGTAATACATCAGTACTTATATGAGTATTATAATTAACAAAACATTTATATTTAGTTATATATCCTGAAATAAACAAGTAATATACCCAACAACTTTCAAGAAGTTTATATTCTTTAGTTTCAAACTCTATCATTTTATGACATTCTTCTTTACTTTCTTCTTGATAGTAAATATCATGATGATGGTCAAAATTATACATTATACAAGGTTTATCTATATAATCTATAATTTCACCATGTTCTTTAAGATAAATTATTTTATCTTTATTTTTTTCTATTAGTCTTGCTATTATATTAAACTTAAGAGGATTTTCTATAATAAACTTATCTTTACCATATTTTAACTCTCTTAAATTTTCAGTCAAGAAATCTAAGTCTATACTTAAAATGTTCAAAATTTCACCTTCTTTTATTTTTATTATATATTATATTGAATGATACTATAAGATTAGGGGAACGAAAACTATGTTAGAAAACTTACCTGAATGGGCAGATAAACTTATAACAGTTTCTATTGGAGCTGCCGTAATGTATGCCGCAGTAGAATTCATTAAAAAACTTTTAATTAACGTAAATAAAAAAGATGAAAGAATTAATGATATATTTACAGCTCAACTACAAGTATTAATGGAAAATTCTACAGACTACAAAAAAGAATTAACAGATGTTAAAAAACTAATATTAAATACTACTAATATGTCTACTGGAGATTTTCAAACTTATATTGCTACATTAAATAGAATGATTCATTATAGAATGATGTTTGAAATAGGTGACATAATAGATAAAAATCATATTAATACTAATACTCTTGAATTAACCATTAAAAAAATAAAAAACATTAACGATAAGATTTTTAGTACTTCTGTTTATGATGTATTATCTTTAAACTTTGATAAAGCTATATTGGACTTAATAGTAGAAATGCTTAAAGAAGAACAAATAGAAACTCAAGTTAAACTTGAAGAAATATTTACAGAATATGCTGCTAAGAAGGATGTTTCTCAAGAAGATGATGATACTGAATTATCAATGAATACTAAAAAGAGCATAAAAGAATTATTATCTTTCATGCTCAATGATTTAACTAGTAGAACTTATTCTATTTTAAATAAGTCTTAACTAATTTATTAACTTCCTTAGATATTTCTTTGGGAGTTTTTTTATTTATATCACATACAAATAATTTATTATCTTCTACACTTTTTACAAGAGCATATTCCAATCCAAGATGTAAATCTTTTGGAACTGTTTTATCTTTATTTCTTTCTTTATATCTTTTTTCTCTTTCTAACTCACTTAGTTTAAGATAAATACCTATACAATTAAAATCAGATTTTTTACTTAATTTAATATATGCATCAATATCTACTACATATACATTTATTTTATCTTCATCAAATAAATCACTAGAAGTCCAACTACAATAACCTAGTTTTTCATTTCTATATTCTACTAATATATCTCTTTCATTAAATTCTTCTCTAAAAGATTTCTTAACAAAAGTATGATGATTAATATCTTCTGGGTCATTTTTTCTTATTTCTCTAGTAGTATATGACTTAACAAAGTGATATTTTTTGTTACTACATAGTTCTTTAGCAAGAGTGTCTTTTCCTACACCACTCTTACCTAATATACATATTACTTTATACATTTTTTATTATTCACCTATTTTTTTTATATTTTACTTTCTCGAATTTTTTAAAAGACTTTTCAAACTGTTCTTCTATTTCTTCTTTTGAAAGTTTTTTTAATTCATCTAATGTTCTTTCTAGTTTCTTTTCCTCCGCCGGCGCATTTTTTCTAAAAACAGAAATTGCTTTATACAAATCATCTTCTTCTGATTTATATATAGTAAAGTTAGTTAAGATATAATTATCATTTAACATTCTTTCTTTATATGAATCAAAAGTATTTGTATCTTCTTCTGTTTCATACTTATGAACTTTAGTTACTAGTTTTAGTTCTGGTTTAGTGCTTTCTAATTCTTTAAAATCTTCATAAACCATTTTTGGAGTATCTTTTGTTTTAATTTTATAAAGAAAATATTTTGCTAATTCCATACTATATGTATTATTACATAACATACAATACATCATAGCAGAATATAATGTAATAAGATAACCATTTTCTTTTTCTTCAACCATATCAAGTTCTCTACCACTAAAGATATCTCTATGTTTTCTAAAACCATAATATCTTAGTTTAGATTTAAAATCTTTATAATAATAACTTTGATATTGAAGCTCTTCATCATCTTCTTCTTCTTTTAATTTATCAAGCTCTTCTTTATTTATATAGTTATATAGAGGAGCAGCATATACATACTGCTCTCCATTAACTGTTATTATTTCAATGTTTTCCATAATAACACTCCTTATTTATCTGTACTACCAAATCCACCACGAGATGTTTTATTATATTCTTTATATTCTTCTAATGTTAATTCAGTAAACTCTACTTCTTCCATACAAGGAACTATTTCTATTTGACATAAAGCTGTATGTTTAGGAATACATATTCTACTAGGAGAAAAAGTATCTAGATTATAATTTCCATTAGCTATATATGCTTTCATATCTTCTTTTGTTAATGGTTTAAATACTGGTAATTTAAACACATCTTCGTGACCAATATAAGTTGAATCTATTACAGTTTTGTTATCCCATAGGCTTTTTATCCTATGGTTCTTATACTTTATCATTGTATAAGCTCAGCGTACATTTTCTACCTTTAAAGGTAGGCGGAAGCTCTTGGAAGAATTATTGCTTTCATCATATCGCTCATCTTCTACGCGTTACAAATGATATTAGATATTATCACTCTCGGTATTATCCATATTTTCTTGAAGGACTTCACCGATACATCCCGCTTTGCGCT
>ERZ772930.79-NODE-79-length-38617-cov-12.8688_pt1 | contig 38617 bp, 57 predicted proteins | sample MGYA00511685_ERZ772930 | MGnify/ENA primary metagenome ERZ772930 (study PRJEB29015, sample SAMEA2738053) | human oral metagenome | biome: human oral; feature: human-associated habitat; material: saliva | place: China | collected 2226 ... | reverse complement strand
GGCATCGTGCTGACATTGTGGCTCGTCTTAAAAAGGCGGGCTGGTCGGTAAGAGCATTATCTATTCAAGCCAATTTGGCACCGAATACATTAGGGAAGGCTTTAGATGCCCCATACCTAAAAGGCGAAAAGATTATAGCTGCTGCAATCGGAGTGCCGGCAGAAGAGATTTGGCCTTCTAGGTTTGAGAAAAGAAACCGTAAGCCTACTTTCCCAAGTCTGTAAATAGATAACGGTTTTGCTAAAGAGTTCCAAAAGGGTAACGCATTTAAGCAAAAATAGAAAGCATAAATATGAAAATATCTGCATCAGATATTGCGAAATTGGGTATCCCAAGTCTGCCAACTGATCGGCAAGGGATTGAATACCATGCCAAGAAAAACAATTGGCAACACTGTTTTGAGCAAATAGGAAGAGGCAGACCCAAAAAACTGTATGAAATTGCCTCTCTCCCCGCTGAAATCCGAGCCGCAATCATGAAACGTCAGGCAGACGAAGTAGCGGAGAGTATGCCGAAAGCCCTGCCCCAAATCAGACAAGAGAAGACGGCGATGTCGCCTCAAGTCTTGGCGGAAGCGGCGAAGCGATTAAACGAGAAACAAAGGTCGGTGGCGGATGCGCGATGTGCGGTGGTGGCGGCTGTGTTGGGTATTAAATATCAATACGGTTGCTCTGCCAAGGTTGCGGTAGCTCAGTTTTTGAGGCTGCTGGCGGAGGGTAAGTTGGACGAGGTTACGCTCGGCAACTTGGAAAAGGCCAATGACCGCAGTCGGTCGGCAAAGGTTGGCGAACGCACTTTAGACGGCTGGATTTCTGCCTACCTTAAGGCGGAAAACGCGACGGAGCGGCTGGTTGCTTTGGCTCCGAAGACGACGAAGGCGGTCAAGCCGATTGAGAGCTACGGTTGGTTGCCGATGTTTATGCAGTTTCACAATATCCCGTCCGCGCCGAAACTGGCACACAGCTACCGCCGGTTTGTGCAGTGGGCTGAAGCGGAAAATATGCCGGTCAACGATGTGCCTAATTTGAGTATGGTGCGGCGCGTTTGGGACAAGCTCCCGCTGATTATGCAGGAGCGCGGCAGGAAAACGGGGGCGGCTTATAAATCGCTGCTGCCTTATGTGAAACGTGACTGGGGGGCTTTAAAGCCGAACGATGTTTGGATCGGCGACGGCCACAGCTTTAAGGCGAAGGTGGCGCATCCGGTACACGGCAGGCCGTTTAAGCCGGAAGTGACGGTGATTATTGATGGTTGTACGCGGTTTGTGGTCGGTTTTTCGGTCTCTCTCGCGGAAAGTTGTGTGGCGGTATCGGACGCTCTGCGTATCGGGGTCAAGCACTTTGGTTTGCCGATTATCTACTACTCGGATAACGGCGGCGGCCAAACCGGCAAGACGATAGACCATGAAATCACGGGTATCACGTCCCGATTGGGTATCCGCCATGAAACGGGTATCGCGGGCAACCCGCAAGGTCGAGGCATCATCGAGCGATGGTGGAAAGACAATCTGATTGAGATGGCGCGCCAGTATGAGACGTTTGCGGGCGCGGGGATGGACAGCAGCACGAAGAACCTGATGTACCGCAAGATGGAAAGTGCGTTTAACGCTTTAGAAAAAGGCAAGGATTTGACGGAGGAACAACAGAAATATTTGAAAAAACTGCCGAGCTGGTCGCGTTTTATTGCGGATGTGTTCAAGTGTATCGACGAATACAACAACCGCCCGCATGGCGAGCTGCCCCGACATCCTGACGGCGGGCATTATTCGCCGAAGGCTTATCGGGAAATGAGGCTGGAACAGGACGGTATCGCGCCGGATATGTTGTCGGCGGAAGAGCTGGCGACGATGTTTATGCCGCAAGAGGTGCGAAAGGTACAGCGCGGTTGGCTGGATTTGTTCAACAACTCTTATTTTTCAGTCGAGCTGGCGGAGTATCACAAAGACGAGGTACGGGTCAGCTACGATTTGGACGATGCGTCGGTGGTCAATGTGTTTGATATGGACGGCAAGTTCATTACGAAGGCAAAAGTCAACGGCAATAGCCGCGAGGCTTTCCCGCCGGCGCGTATCGACCAACTGGCGGAAAAACGCCGAAAAGGCAAAATCAAGCGGGCGGAAAATGCAATCAAGCTCGCGAATGCGGAAGTCAATCCGGCTTTGGAACAGGCTGCGGTTTGGGACGAGCTGGGACATTTGGGCGGAAACGTCATCGAGGCGGAGTATGCGGTATTGCCGAAAACGGGAACAGACGACGAGATTGTCTTGTTTGAGGCGGATATGTAAAGGAAAACATGATGGACAAACAGAAAAATGCAGCGTTTCCGACCGAGCTTATTGAAAAATTGAAACTCAAGCGAGCTCTTGGGCGGATTCAACGAGCTCAAGTAAAGATTCAAGGTGTTCCCGCTGAACGGAATCAGGCTCAAACGTTTTTGCCTGCGCCTGAAGAAAGCGGCGAACCTGCTCAATCGAAGTCGGCTCTTGACGGGTAATCCGCTGGAGCAGCCAGGCAAGTACGAAGGAATCGGCAAGCGACCTGTCTTCCAAGTCTTGAACGGCGACTTCCAACATGACCAGACGTTTTTCCAAATCGGGTAACTCTTTCATTTCAGACGACCTTTAAAGGTTGTTTAAAACTCAAGGATATTAAAAATGAACCAAATTAATCAAGCATTGCAACAAAAACTGGCTGAATTTAAAGCCAAATCAGGGATGAACCAAACCCAACTGGCACGCGGTATCGGTACTTCGCCCGCATCCATCAGTATGTATCTGAACGGCACTTATGCCGATAAAGGCGGAAATTATGAAACCATCGAGCCGAAAATCGAAGCGTTTTTAGAGGTACAGGAAAGTAAGGCGCAACGCGAAGAGCTGGTGTTGGGGTTTGTATCGACCAAAACGACCCGCCGAATCTCTGAAGTGATGCGCGACGCACACGAAGCAGGCGACACAGTGGTGATATACGGTCAAGCGGGTTTGGGTAAGACGCAAGCGGTCAAAAACTACTGCGAGAAGAATCCTGCCGCCATCCTGATTGAGGCTAATCCGAGCTTTACGGCTTTGGTTTTGATGCGGAAATTGGCGGCAGCGGCGAAGGTCTCAACGGTCGGCAGCCTGAATGATTTGTTTGAATCGGTATCGGACAGATTGCGTGATTCGGGTCGTCTGATTGTGGTTGATGAGGCGGAAAACCTGCCATTACGCGCCCTTGAGATTATCCGCCGATTGCACGATGACACGGGCTGCGGGTTGGTTTTAAGCGGTATGCCCCGACTGGTAGCGAATTTGCGCGGTAAGCATGGCGAGTTGGTGCAGCTTTATAGCCGAGTGTCGGTTGCGCTGAATTTGGGCGACTCGATGCCGGATGAAGAATTGGAACAGATTGCACGGGCGGCCATGCCGGAAGCGGATGATGAAACGATTGCGGAACTGGTTAAGCATAGCAACGGCAATACGCGACGGATGAGCAAATTGATGCGCGGCGCGGTGCGAACGGCGAATAAAAACGGCATCAAAATGCAATCGGGCATCGTCAAAAAATACTCGTCGCTGATTATCCGATAGGTCGTCTGAAACGGTAAGTCTTTGACAGGGCTATATATTTTTTTACCCTATGATTTTAATAAATTATTGTTTTTAAAGGAAAACGCAAAATGCAAGTTTTGAAAAAAGTTGATTGGAAGATGTTTGTGGCGCCACGTTTTTGGCGGTATGTGCCGGTTGGAATGGTGGTCGGGGTGTGGTGTTTTGTGGGTGGAATGGCGTTGTATGGCTGTACCCAAGAACCCGAACCGGTTGCGAAAGAGCCGACGAAGGTCGAGGCGATGCAGCATCAGGCGGATTTGGAAGTTTTGAAAACGGAACGTGCCTACGAGGCAATGAGCGTGGAGCAAAAAATGGAAGGAATTGTATATGAATAAGGTTAGACGTAAACGGGGACTAAACCGAATCAAGAAATTGGCTTTGAAACGGGCAGTCGAGGAAATCCGCGCCAAATACGGCGAGCGGGCGATTATTAAGGGATGGCGCGAGCCGGAAGGGAAGTAAAAATGATGGAAATTCGGATGATTTGGATGATTTTGGGGGCTGCGCTGGGCGCGGTGATCGGGATGTTTCTCTACGCGGAAGGCATCTTGCTTGAAAACGAGCGTCTGCGCGGGATTTTGAGCGTGGAAGTTGCGGCGCGTGAGGTGTTGGAGGCATGGATGGACGCGGCATACCTCAGCCGGAAAGGAGGCGGGAAATGTTAACCAAATTGAAACCCTGCCGAGTTTGCAAACAGATGAAGCCTGAATCGGCATTTGCTTGGACTTTGGACAAAAACGGGGTGCGGAAGCGAACCCAACGTTGCGCGAAATGTTGGGCGGAGCAGATGGAAAAAGAAGCTCGGTTGAATATGGAATGGCATCGCGAAAAGCGCGGGACGGTACTTGAGTTTGGACGACCTGCCGTCGCCCGCTCGGTTTGGGGCGACAGTTGGCCTGCCGCTCCCGCCATTATGGATAACCGGTACTGGACGGCAACGGACACGCGCAAAGCGGATGCCGAATGGGCGTTGAAATTTAGGGAGTCTGCGAAATGAGCTTTAAAAGACGGAACAACGATTGGCAGGCATGGGGACAACACCGCCGCCGCGCGACGAAGTTTATGGTGAAGCGAAACCGCGAACAGGAAGTCGCCGAATATCAGGCGCAGTTTGAAGATAAGGACGGCAAAGGTCGTCTGAAAAAGGAAGGAAACAAAGATGAATGAAAAAGAATTGACCGAATGGCTCGAAGACCGTGGCGAGCTGATGGTTATGAAGAAGGACGGTGAGGGTTTCGTGATTGCCGCCCGCGCGCCGGACGGTATTTTTAAAACGGCGGAGGCGGCAACACTGAAAATGGCAATAGAAGCTTGGGAGGAAATACGATGACTACCGGAATGATGATTTATCTATTGATATGCGGGCTGATTGGTTTGGCACTGGTGGTTTTGGCACTGATGAGCCTGATTGAAAATTGGTTTAAACAACGGACTAAAGCTGTTGTTTTTGATGCCTTTGGTATGTTTTTTGGGTTGATTGTTGTTTTTATAGCGTTTTTAGCAATTATTGGGGTGGTTAAATGATTGAAATCAGAAGTAAAAACTTTGTTGCGTACAACGCAAGTGAAAGTGTTTTGGAAAGCATCATCAAGGATGTTTTCACGGGGGCGATGTTAGGGTTTTGTGTGTATATCAGCCATTGGTCAGCCTCAGTGTTTTGGACATTTATCAGCGGTTTAATGTTTTTGTCTTATCTGGGCATTAAGTTGGGCAGGTTGATGCGTGACAAGCAAACTAAGTTTGAAACTTGGTCAGAGTTTAAGACATGGATCGATAAACAAGCTGAACTTGAAAATCACTTGGTAGGCAATGTTCAAATCGTAAAAGGCAATGGAAATGTACAGGCTGGTGGAAGTGTAAATAAGGAGACACCATGAACATCAAATGCCCGAACTGCGGGGCGGTGCATAGTCTGGACAGCTTAATCAACGATGCCGACGCATCGGCTGTATTGCGGGCTGTGTTGGAGATGGACGCTGAAATGGGCAAGGCGGCGATAAGGTATGTCGGCTTGTTCCGCCCCGCCAAGTCGCAGTTGAGCTGGGCGCGTACGGCGAAGCTCTTAAACGAGTTGATGCCGATGATTAAGGCGCAGGAGGCAGTACGCGACGGGGTGTCCTTCCCCGCTCCCGCCGAGGCTTGGTTGCACGGCTTTAACGAAACCGTCAATGCCCGCGACCAAGGTCGTCTGAAACTGCCCTTAAAGTCGCACGGCTATTTACTGGAAATTGTCAGCCAGTGGCAGGGGTCGGGGTTGCCCTCTCCCCAGCCCTCTCCCACGGGGAGAGTGGGCGAAGGCGGCGCGCCGTCAAAACTGCGGCAAGGTGTGGCAGCCTTGGGCGAATGGGCAGGCGAAGATTGGGCAAAACAGGAAATCGCATCAGGCTTTGCATTGCTTGCCGCGCTCAATCTGCCCAACCGACCGGCAGCGCAGGATATGCCGGTAGTCGCAGAGATTTGGTATCGGAAACTGAAGGAGACAAACGAAATCGTCTCGCCGGAGTATGACCCGATACGGATTAAGACGGGGTTTAAGGTGTTGCAGGCGGCGGAAACATGGCCGCAACCCGCCGAACTGCTCCGAAACCTGCCGCCACGGTTGGTACCAAGGGCGATGCTGGCAAAGCCCGCGCCGGACAAAGAAAAAGGTCGTCTGAAAATGGCGAAAGTGAGAGAAGTTTTAAATAAGAAAGGTAAGTGAAATGAAAGAGTATGTTTTTAAAATTGTTTCGGAAAATGGGAAGTGTCGCGTCGAGTTGCCCGAAATCAAGATAAACGGTGAGTATCAAGCTCCCGACCTGATGGCTGCGTTGACAACGGAATTTTTAGACAGCGTATGCAGTGATGCCGCCCGAGATACGGAAGGATTTATCAAGGCTGCTGTCACTAATTTAAAAGTATTGCAACTGGCAAGACAGTTGATAGATGCGGAACGAAAAGTAAATTAAGAAAGGAAAAAGAAAATGGCTAAGGCTAAAAAAACCAAAACTGAAGCCCTGACTGTGGGCATCCAAGACCGCGCCGACGCATCGGTGCAAATCAAACGCATGGGCGATTTGCAGCGTGAAATCGATCGTATCCAAGCCGACCACAATGATAATGTGGCCGAGCTGCAAAAACAGGCAGACGAGCGTGTTGCGCCCCTGATGGCGGAAATCAATGCCATCCATGCAGGCGTACAGGCATGGAGCGAAGCAAACCGCGATGCGCTGACAGATGGCGGCAAGGTCAAATTTGCCGACCTGACGACAGGCATTATCCGTTGGCGAAACAACCCGCCAAAATGCAGCGTCAGCGGTGTTGATGCGGTGCTGGCTTTATTGGAGTCCAAGCCCGACTTGGAACGCTTTATCCGCGTGAAGAAAGAAGTCAATAAAGACGCGGTATTAAATGAGCCTGAGTTTTTCGCCGGCAACCCTGTGCCGGGCATTAAGATTGTTCAGGGTAAGGAGTTTTTCAGCGTTGAACCGCATAATCAGGAGTTGATGTGATGGCGAAAATTGTTATTACGATAGAAGACAAGATGCCAGTAAACGGCTTGAACGGCGTGACCATCAGTTATGACGGCGATTTGGAGCCGCAAGGCAAACTGACGATGGCGCAGATGACGGCTTATAACATCAAGAAATTGATGGATGCGGTTGAGTTTGAGACCAAAAAAAGGCTGAGTAAAGCAAACTGACCCACGGCGGGCATCAGCCCGCCATTTTTGAAAAAGGATTTAGATATGTGGTTTAAACAAGTTACCCCATTCCGCTTGCCGGAATTGCCCGAAAAACGCTATTTAGATGAATCTCTTGGAAATAGTTGGTTTACCGAACCACAGGGCTTGGACTGGTTTTCCGAGGGCTTCACCCACCCGACTGCGTTTACCGACCTTGCCGTGTTTGAAGCGCAAAAGACTATGCTTATCGCACTGAAGCGAGAAGAAAAAGTATTGCCGGCTGAAGCCATCAAGCATAAATTAGATGAAAAAGTTGCCAAAATCCAAACTTCCGAAGGCCGTAACGTCGGACGAAAAGAAAAAATGGAATTACGCCAAGCTATTATCGACGAGCTGCTGCCCAAAGCCCTTACCAAAAGCAGCCGCACAAATGGTCTGCTGGCTAAAGGTTGGCTGTGGACGGATACTGCCAACCGACGCAAGGCAGAAAACCTGTTGACCAAGTTGCACGAAGCCCTTGGCGGTTTGTCTGCTCAACAACCGAATACCCGTCAATCGCCGTCATCTTTGATGACTAATTGGCTGTTGCAGGGAGAAGCTCAAGGCCGGTTTGAGTTGGATAGTGATGTTACCCTGGTTGGTGTAGGTGATGTTGCCCCAAAAGTTAAAATTAGCCGCAAAGACCTTACCGCCACTGACGTGGTGCAGCACGCCAAAAACGGCATGATTGTCACCGAACTGGGCTTGGTGTGGAATGAACGTGTAGCCTTTATTCTGACACAGGATTTCACGTTGAAGCGTATCAAATGGCTGGATGTGGTGCAGGAAGAAGCCGAAGGTGAGGCTGATGATGCACAAAGCAAGGCCTATGCCACACAACTTCTTATGGCGGCGGCACTGAGTGTAATGCTTGGGGAGCTGGTAGAGTTGCTAGGAGGTTGGCAGGAATGATGGAGGGTTGGGATTTTTAAAGCTGGATTAAAGGCCGTCTGAAATGGGGTTTAAAACCTGTTTCAGACGGCCTTTTTTATGTCTGTCCGTTTCGCAAAAAAAAAACAGTGGTTTACTACAACATCTAGTATTTTATCTGTATAATATGCGCTAATTAATCAATATATTGTGTTTTAGGGGTTTGAAATGCGCCGTGCGTTGATTGCGAAAATTAAAATCGCTCAAAAAGAGCTTGGTTTGGATGATGCGACGTATCGCGCGGTGTTGGAGCGGGTAACGGGCAAGCGGTCGTGTACCGAGTGCAGTATCCCTGAGCTGGAGCGCGTGGTCGAGGATTTGCGCCAACATGGGTTTGCGCCGAAAAAGACGGCAGGACAACGACCGAACCGCCGCGAGTCTGCCGACCCGATGATGCGCAAAATCGAAGCCCTGCTGCTGGATAACGGATGGACTTGGAATTATGCGCACGGTACGGCGAAAAAGATGTTTAAGGTTGACCGCGTGGAATGGTTGTCCGACGGCAATATGCACAAGTTGGTGGCGGCTTTGCAGATTAGTGCGAACCGCAAGAAAAAGGAGAAAACGGGATGAGCTTAAACTGGGAGATGACGGAGCAGGATTTTGCCGATGTTAAACATCTGCTGCCGCACAGTGTGGTGGCGTTGATTACGGTCATCGGGCTGGAGGCGGCGTTTCACATGGTTAAGGTTTGGGGTGGCACAAATTATCCGATTTCCAACCGCCGGCGCAATACGCGTCAGAGCCGAATCTTACACGCGCAACTGGTCGAGGACATCGGCGAGGAGGCTGCGGGGCGGTTGGAGCGTGCCTATGTCGGGCAGCCTTTCTTGGCCATTCCTCGTTGCTGGGACGCGATGCGCGAACTTCGCAACCGATTTATCCGCCGCCAATATGATGCGATGAGCGCGGAAGGTTTGAGCGATTTGTTTATTGTGCGCGAACTGGTGTTGGCGCATAAGCTGTCGACGCGAAATATCCGATACATTTTGAAAGAGGCCGACCGCGAAGCGGCGGCAAGGGCGCAGGCTGATTTGTTTGCGGCATGATGGTTTTGTTTTCCTTGTGTGTTTGAGTAGACCTTTTTTCCCTGCCTTCGGGCAGGGATTTTTTTTTGCCTGTATTCCGCTGAATGCAAGCCTGACGGGGCTTTGGGGTCGTCTGAAAAGGTTTAATGGAGTTTTAAAACTATCTATTTGAGGTATTTATGGCCCCGCAAAAAGAACTCCCTTGGATTGCTGAAGCGCGAAAGTATATCGGTCTGACAGAAATCCCCGGTAAAAACCACAATCCGACCATTTTGAATTGGCTTCACGGCTTGAAGGCTTGGTGGAAAGACGATGAAACGCCGTGGTGCGGCGTATTCGCAGCCCATTGTCTGCGAGCCGGCAACCGAGACATCCCGAAGGATTGGATGCGTGCCAAAGAATATGCTTTTTGCGGCAAACGCCTTACCAAGCCTGCTTACGGCTGTTTGGTCGTGTTTACGCGCCAAGGTGGCGGTCATGTTGGTTTTGTTATAGGCAAGGACAAGGCGGGCAATCTGTTGGTTTTGGGCGGTAATCAAGGCAATCGCGTCAGCATCGCGGCATTTCCGGAATCCCGCGTGGCTGCGTATGTATGGCCGTCTGTCGGCGGTGCGCCTCTTGACCCCGCTCCGGAGCGTTACAACCTGCCATTGGGCGGTGCGGCAATGAGCAGGAGCGAGGCATGAAAAAGGCTTTGATTGCTTTGGTATTGGCGGCATTGAAACCGCAGGTGCCTGAATTTGAGATTAAACCTGCCCGTGTGGGCAATCTGAAACAACATCCGAGCCTGCGCTTGGGTAAGTCGGGCGTGGCGGCTGCCAAACGCGCGGCGCGTAAACGCAAGGCGAGAAAGTAAGAAATATGATTGACGGTTGGGATGGTTATTAAGATGCGTATTTTCGATATTTTCAAAAACCCCGCGACAGGCGGCATTTCACACTCGAAGTTATGGGCAAACATCGCCTGCGCGGCGGGTACGTTCAAATTTGTGATGTTGCCCGACCCGTCGGCGGAAATTTGGGCGGTGTATCTTGGCATAGTTGGCGGCTATGCCGTGGCACGCTCTTTGGTAAGCGTGAAGCGACAGGAGATCGAGAATGAATCCGAATCTCGTGAAACTGTTGGCGAATAATTGGCAACCGATTGTCATCATCGCGCTTGTCGGTACGGGTTTGGCGGTGTCGCACCATCAAGGCTACAAGTCGGCGTTTGCAAAGCAGCAGGCCGTCATCGACAAGATGGAGCGCGAAAAGGATCAGGCCTTGAGGCTGTCGTCCCAAGCATACGCCCGTGAGCTGGAGCAAGCCCGCGAGGAAGCAAAACAATCTGAAGCCAAGGCGCACGCCGTCGGTGTGAAATTGGCACAAAAGCAGGCGGAAGTCAGTCGTCTGAAAACGGAAAATAAAAAGGAAATCGAAAATGTCCTTACTCAAGACCGTAAAAATGCAAGCGGTAGTTGTATTGACGGCTTTGGCCATCACGGCCTGCAGCTCTACAACCGCGCCCTCGGCTACGGAAATTAAGGTTGTCGAAAAGGCGGTCATGCCGACACCGCCCGCCGCGTTGATGGTCGCACCGGTGCGCCCGAATGCGCCGAAAGACGGCAAGACGGCAACGCTGTTGGAACATGCCGCTGAGTTTGGCGGCTATGTATCTGAACTGGAAAACCAAAATCAGGCGTGGCGCGATTGGGCGGGCAATCACTCCCGCAAAGTCGGCGACTGACAAAAAAAGCCCGCGTAGGGCGCGGGCTGAGGGCGAAAGCGGATTTTATACCTCTTTTACAGGGGTGGCGGCGGTAGTGCTTTTCAGCAAATCGACTGCGTGCTGGCAGTTTTGCTTGCTGGTGTAGCCTTCGCCCTGAGCGATGATTTCATGGTTGGCTGCTTTCAAACGCCAACGGTATTCGCCTTTTGCGTCTTTATAGATTTCAAAATACATAAGGTTTCTCCTATGAATGAGTACACGTTTTCTTACCGATTTGACGGCAAGTCCTGGTCATTGAGCATTTGGGCGGACAGCCCTGAAGAAGCCCGGGCAAAATTTCGGGCTGCACGGGAAAATGCGCAGTATGACGGCGAAGTTGTAACAAAGATTTATACATTTGTAAATATTTCGTGGGTTAAGAAGTTGTACAGACGGATAAAATATTTAATGGGTATCAAAGAATGACCTACCGTGAATTAGTTGAGCGTCAGTTGGCTGTGCGCCATGCCGATTTGGAATTGGGCTTAAGCCGCGCCCGCGAACAAGAGCCGTTTGTCATCCATGTTTCTAATCTGCTGGATAAGGCAGGGTTTGAATATACGGTACGGATGAATAAGGATTTTCAGACGACCTTTAACCTTGAATATCCAAATACAAACTACGACACCTTTAAGCGTGCAGTTTGGCAGACGATTTCGGCGTATTACTGCATTTGTAACGATGGGGATGGACTCGAAATTTCCAGCAATCGCCCTGACGGCTACTCCGTCCGTATCGTATTCGGCGATGTGCCGGTTTAAGGGGTTTTAAATGGATTTTGAATTTGGTTTTAAAACCCTTTGGCCGATTGCGACGGCGGCGTTTTGGTTTTGGGTCAACGGTATTTCAGGTCGTCTGAAAGAGGCGGACAAACGCATTGACGACCTTAAAGAGGAGCTGCACGCGGTCAAGCTCTCTTATCACACCAAGGCGGACGCCAAGGCAGACAGCACTAATATTGCAGCAGCGTTGGAACGAATTGAAAACAAGTTAGAAAAAGTAAACGAAAAACTGGACAGGAAAGCGGACAAATGAGCGACCCGATTTTAGAAGCCTTGGCGCGTATCGAAGCCAAACAGGATGACCTGCTCGCCAATCAGGCGCGTATGGACGAGGAATTGCAGCAAATTAAGAAAGACTGCAAGAAATCTGCGGCGGTTTATGGCGGTCTCGGCGGCGTGATTGTAACGACCGGCTGGGAACTGTTGAGAGCCAAGTTCGGAGGCTGATATGGCACACCCGAAAGAAACCCGCGAAAAGCTGCGCCGACTGTACGTCAGCGACGGACAGACGCTCGAAATCGCGGCGATGATGTGCGAAATCCCGACCGCGACCGCCCGTAGCTGGAAACGTGCCGCCAAAGAGACCGGCGACGATTGGGACAAAGTGCGCGCTGCCTACACGCTTGCGGGCGGCGGCATCGAAGATTTGTCCCGCTCTCTGCTGGCGGGTTTTTTGGTGCAATACCAATCGACGATGACGATGTTGCAAGACACATCGGTCGAGGAGCTGATGCCGTCCGAGCGCGCCAAATTGTTGGCGAGCCTGTCCGACGCGTTTACCAAGACGGTGGCGGCGAACGCCAAAGTGATGCCGGAAACGTCAAAACTGGCAACGGCGATTGAGGTGTTGGAATTGTTTGGCGAAGTAGTCAAAGAGCGATACCCGCAACACTTGCAGGCTTATGTCGAGCTGGTCGAACCGCTGGGCGTGGAAATTGAAAAGAAATACAGGTAAGCGAAATGCAGAAGGTTGAATACACCCATAAGGGATGGTTTTTATTTTGTCCGATTTGGATTGCGAATTGGGACAGCGAAGTGCCGACAGTTGCACCGCGTTATAAGCTGGAGCCGTTGTTTTGGCTCGCAGACCAGTTTTTTTACTTTATGTCCGCTATGAACGAAATGAAAACGGGAGAGCCATTGCCCTTTTGTTTCATGGTTAATCAAAAGCCGCTGAAAAAGCCGGTTGTCCACTATTACGAATAAAACATGAAGTCCAAAGAGTTTTTAAAGTCGCTTGCCGAATACGCCGCCCAACTCCGCCAAATCATTGAGGCGGAGGTGGAAGGCTTTGACGCGTCGCCGGCAGCCATTACCGAGCGTCGGGCGAAGGTTTTAGACCCGGTCAACGGTTACGAATATTTCGTCAATACCTATTTTCCACATTACGTCAGGTCGCCTGAAAAGTCGCTGCTGCACAAGTTTTTATTTTCCCGACTGCCCGAAATCTTGAGGTTGTCTGAAGGTATCAACGAGGCAACCGCCGCCCCGCGCGGCGAGGCGAAATCGACGCTGGTTACGCAACTGTTTACGCTTTGGTGCGTGGTGACGGGGCGAAAGCATTACGCGGTCATTGTGATGGACAGTATCGACCAAGCCTATCCCATGCTGGAGGCCATCAAGGCGGAGCTTGAGTTCAACCCGCGCCTTAAAACCGACTTTTCAGAGGCTTGCGGACAAGGACGCGTTTGGCAGGCGGGTACGGCGGTAACGGCAAACGAAGTCAAAATCCAAGTGGCGGGCAGCGGCAAAAAGTTGCGCGGTCTGCGCCACGGCCCCTACCGCCCCGACCTTGCCATCCTCGACGATATTGAGAACGACGAACAGGTACGCAATCCCGAGCAGCGTGACAAACTCGAAACATGGCTGAAAAAAGCCGTCCTCGCCTTGGGTGGCGCGGGGCAGAAGTTTGACGTGATTTATATCGGTACCATCCTGCACTACGACAGCGTGTTGAATCGCACGTTGAACAACCCGTTTTGGCACGCGACCAAGTTTAAAGCCATGCTCGAATGGCCCGACCGCATGGATTTGTGGGACAGATGGGAGGAGCTTTACCGAAACGACGGCAAAGAGGTGGCGCAGGCGTTTTATCTCGCCAACAAAGACGAGATGGAACGCGGCGCGGTCACTTCTTGGGCGGCGCGTGGCGTACTCGCGCTGATGAAAATCCGCGCCCGTGACGGCCATGCGACATTTGACAGCGAGTACCAAAACGACCCGGTCAGCGGCGAAGATGCGCCGTTTGCCGAAAACATCAAATACTGGTCGGAGTTGCCGGACGATTTGGTGTATTACGGCGCACTCGACCCGTCATTGGGTAAGGCGGGTGCGGGGCGCGACCCGTCGGCGATTTTGGTCGGCGGTTATCAAAAATCGACGGGGCGGCTGTTTGTAACCGTTGCCCAAGTCAAAAAACGCCTGCCCGATTTGATTATCGAGGACGTGATCCGCATCCAAAAAGAGGCGCGGGTCAAGCCGGTATTGTGGGTGGTGGAGACGGTGCAATTCCAAGAGTTTCTCAAGGACGAGCTGATTAAGCGCGGGGCGCGGTCGGGTGTGCATATCCCCGTGCGCGGTATCAAGCCGTCATCGGACAAGATGTTGCGGATTGAGACCTTGCAGCCGCACATGGCAAACGGGCTGATTTTGCTCAACCCCGACCAAAAGACGCTGATCAGCCAGTTGCGCCATTTCCCGAAAGCCGACCACGACGACGGCCCCGATGCGCTGCATATGCTGTGGATGGCGGCAACGACGGGCAATGTATCGAACAGGGCGCGGGCGATTGATTTGCCTGCGCCGATGTTGGAAATGTGATTTTAAGGTCGTCTGAAACCGTTTTCAGACGACCTTTGGAGTAAAAAATATGTTCGGATTGATTAAAAGCGCAACGCGGAAAGCCACCATCAAGACATTGACGAGCGCGACTGAAGATGCGTTGGAAAGCCTGTTTTCGAATATGGAAGGCACGGACGCGCTGCTGTCGCGCCTCGGCGTGGACAGACAGCAGGCATTGGACGCGGTGGTGGGTGATGACGAGGTGGCTGCCTGTTTGGAGGATTTGCACGCGGCCATGCTCAACAAACCCTGGCGGATTTACGGCGAGGATTTGGGCGACGAGGATAAAGACCGCCTGTGGAAAACGCTTAAACGCCACCTGCCTGCGCTTGCTGAAATCGTCCTGACGGCTCGACTGGGCGGATACGGCGTGGGGCGTTATGTCTATCAGCCTGAACCCGACGGCTTTCTGACGATTAAGCACATCAGCAACAAAAGTGGCGAACTGGCGAAATATATCCCCTACCGCGACGGCTCGCTGGTGTATCGCGGCACCGGCGGCGAGGAGGCTTGCAATACGGATGTCTTGTATCTCTTTATTGCCCATCGTGCGACATCGACCAATCCTGCGGGCGAAATGGCGGCGGCGCGGCTGTATGCGCCGGTTGCGTTGCGTAAAAAAGGCTTTATCTATGCAGCACAATTCATCACGCGCTACGCCCAGCCTTACCTGATTGCCAAAATCCAAGCCAACAGCGAGGACGACCACGCGGGCTTCATGAGTCGTTTTTACCGCTTTGTGAGCGGCGGTGCATTAAGCATCGACCGCGAGGACGATGTGATGATGCTGCAAAACAGCGCGGACGGTCAGGCATTCCGCCGATTGGAAAACCTCGCCAATGCGCGTATCCAAAAAACGCTGTTAGGAAAGGTCAAAACCAGCGACTTGGAGACCGCCAGCCGCGCCAGCCAAGAGACCGAAGAAAACAACCGCGACGAGCGCATCGGCGCGTACCTTGCCCTTTTGTCCCGCGCCGCGCAGCACTTTATCGACGCGCTTGTGATGGTCAACAACGCCTACGGCAAGACCATCAACGCGCCCAAGGGCGTGTGGTTTGAGTTTGAAGACGAAATCCGCGTTGATAAAACTCGGGCGGAACGCGACAAGATGTATATGGATACCGGGCAACTGGTGTTGACCGAAACCTACTACCGCGACATCTTGGGCTTTGAGCCAGAACATTTCGAACTGCGCGACCCGAAAACGTCGTCTGAAAACCCTGCGCCCGCCAAATTCAGCCTGCGCCTGTCTGACGGCCTTGCCCATAATGTGCCTGATACGGCGGAGCAGGCAATCGCCCGTCCGAAAATGGAAGCGGTGTTGGGTTTGTTGGAGGGTTGCAAAGACTACGCCGAATTTGAGGCAAAGCTGTCCAAACTTGATTTGAGCAAGGGCGACAATCTCTTGATCCAGCGTTTGGTTTCAGACGGCCTTTCGGCTTGGGCTGACGGAGCGGGCGATGGACGGGATTGAATACAACTTCGCAGGGCTGGTCGATAAAGCCGCTTTCGAGCATTTCAAGGCTAAGAAAATCCTGCCCGGGTTTTCGCATTACGATGTATGGCTGTATCAACACAGCCTTGCGTTTACCGTCGCCAAGATGATGGACGCGGACATGCTCGCCGAAGTCAAAGACGCCATCGAATCCGCGCAGAAAAACGGCACGGCGTTTGCCGATTTTAAAAAGCGTTTAAAACCGTATTTGATGGCTAAAGGCTGGTGGGGCGAGAAAGTGATGACCGATCCGCTGGACGGCGAGCCGAAATTGGTACAGCTCGGCAGTACGCGCCGTCTGAAGACCATCTTCAACACCAATATGCAAACCGCCTTTGCGGCAGGTCAGTGGCAGCGGATACAGGCAAACAAAAAAGCCCTGCCGTATTTGCGCTACAACCATTCCGCCGCCGGGCATCCGCGCGACAGCCATAAACGCTACTACGGCCTAGTCCTGCCGGTTGACCACGACATCTGGAAAGTCATCTTCCCGCCCAACGGCTACGGCTGCAAATGCTCGGTGTCCGCACTGACCCGCCGGCAGGCGGAGCGCGAGGGCATCAGCGGCGAGCCTGATGTGGATATGGTCGAGTTTACCAACCCGCGCACCGGGCAGAAGGTTTTGATTCCCGACGACATCACGCCGAGCTTTGCGCATAACCACGGCGACCGATTGGGCGCAATGGACGCGCTGTTTGGCGGTAAAAACGGCGAAGAGGCACTGACCACCATGATTGCCGAGCGCGAGGCGTGGCTGGACAAACGCTATAGCGTGCCGTCTGATAAAGTGGCGGTGTTGGCTTTGTCGGATAAGGTGTCGCCGAAGGAAGTACGCAGGCTGACAAAAGAGCAGTCCGCCAACAATACCAAAGGCCACGAAGCGAGAGCTGCGGCAGCGTGGCAGGCTGAAACGGGGGACAGATTGGAAGTGTTCGATTTGCCCGTAGAGAAAGGTAAGGGTCAAGCCGATTACCTGATTGTTTCAGACGACCTGCCCCGCGAGGAATGGGTAAAACTGGATTTTATGTTTACCGAAAATCCCGACCGTGCGGAATTGATGAACCGTTATTTTGCACACACCGCCGGGGCGTGGAATACTAAGGTCGATAAGATTCAGGAGCATTTTGATAAAGCCGATATTGTCCCACTTGATTTACGCCACCTGAATGCGGCAAACCGGCATAAATTGTTGCAGTATGTGTTATCATTGCCGAAAGAACAGCGGGATAAAGTCCGCTTATTGGTAAAAATATCGGAGTAAGTCATGCCGTCTGAACTGTATGTCAGCCGCGAGGTAAAAGTATTTTTAGGCGGGAAAACCGCCCCGTCCGAATTGTTGGACTATCTGTATCCGCGTCTTGCCGAAATCGACAAGGAAGCAGCCGAGCAAATGCAGGGCGAGTTTTCGGGCTGCGTATTTTCGATTGCGGATTTGTCCGCTGTGGCATTCGCCCGTGTGCGCGGATGGATACTTGAGGCGGCTGAAAAGTCCGAGTGGATTAAGCCCTACAAAGCCGATTTAAAAACCGCCCTAGAAGCTGATCCGAGATTCAAACCTGTATAACCCGAAGGTCGTCTGAAACCGTTTCAGACGACCTTTTTTCATAACCGCCCAAATTTCGCGTTTAAGCGCGTTTTGTCGGTCGGGATAGGCAAAGATATATCCGAGAGTTTAAATGCAATCTGACGCAGCCCTAAAAGCCCTCTGAAAACGTTTTTGAAACCGCTACCGTCTGCATTTTCGGATATGCCATAAATTTGCGATTTTAGGCGGGTCGGATACCAAAGATAGGCAAACCCCCGCCAGAATCTTAAAAATCAATCTGACGCGATTCTAAAGCGGTTTTAAAGTGGGTATTTTCATATTTTGCGCGTAAGGATTTTTAAAAGGTCGTCTGAAACCTGAAATACGGTTTCGGGCGGCCTTTTGCATTTTAGACGGCAAAGTGAAGTCATGCCGCCGTCTGTTTGCCGTCATGCGTTGCACAATGGAGGCTATGAATACGAAAACATCACCCCTCAATATCAAATTGTCCGCCGCGCTGCCGGTTGCCTTGGCGACCCGTGCGGATGATGTGCGTACCTTTAAAGGCGTCGCCAACTCGGGCAAGCCATTCGGCTACGGCAGTTATCAGACCGTTGTCGATTTGGCGGAACTGTCGCACAAAGCGTCCGTCCCCGTCCTGCTGGAGCATTCGCCGCTAAAAATGGCGGGCGTGTGCAGCCTGTCGGTAACGGCGGACGGGCTGATTGCCGAGGGCAGTCTGTTGTCCAACGAATTTGGCACGCAGATTACCGAAGCCGCCGACCAAGGTTTCCCGTGGGAAATGTCGGTTTACGCGCAGGCGGAATCCTACGAGGAGCTGGCGGCGGGCGCGGTATTATCCGTCAACGGCAACGAGGTAACGGGTCCTGCGGTGATTTTGCGCCGCTGCACCATCCGCGAGGTGTCGTTTACCGCCGTCGGCGTGGACAGTGAGACGGAGGCGGTGGTGTTGTCGGACGGCAGCCCCTTGCCGGATATTTTTAAACAACCTTTGGAGTTATCCATGACACCCGAAGAAAAGCAAGCGTTTGACGACCTGAAGGCAGAAGTCGATACGCTCAAGGCTGAAAAAGCCGAAGCCGAGAAAAAGCTGAAAGAAGCCGAAGCGGCTGCCAAGAAAAACCAAGTCAAGGCGAAATTGTCCGCCGCAGGTTTCAAAGAAACCGAAGACGGCAAGTTTGAAGGCTTGTCCGACGCAACCATGACCGTGCTTTTGTCTGCTGATATTGCGGCGGCTGAAGCCATGATTGCCGATTTGACGCCGAAAGCCGCCCCGTCTGCCGTGCCGCCCGCGCTGTTGAGCGAAGGCGCAGGCAAAGGCGAATCCGAACACACCGGCGAGGCGGAGGGCAAGTTCTCCGTCGCCAGCCACAAAGGCTTACTGGGAGGCTCTTATGTCTAAAGTCAAAACCGAAATCTTAGGCCCTGTTATTTCCGACTTTTTGAAATACGAAGCGACGCCGCAGACCCGCGTTGCCGTTGCCGCCGATGCCGGCACGAAGGCAGGCAAGTTTGTCGAGTACCCACTGCGCGGCAAAAAGCTGCTTGCGCTGACCGATGAAGCCGACGGCAAAGTCATCATCCAACCGTTCAACTGCATTATCGACCTGTCAAAAGTCGCCGATGCGGATGTCAAAGCGGCGACCACCGGCAAAACCTTGGACGCGCTGAAAAAAGAAGGCGACGCATACGGCATCGTTTACCAAGGCACACCCGCCGCCTGATTTCAGGCGACCTTTAAACCCGATTTAATAAGGACCCATTATGCCTTTATCCGATAACAGCAAGTTTGGCGTGCAGGCTTTGACCACCGCCGTCAACAAAATCGACCCGGGCGCAAGCCAAATCCGCGAACTGGGTATTTTCGAACCCGAATATCTGACCACTACTTATGCCAACATTGAGTTCCAAGACGGCAAAGTCAGCTTGGTTGCCAGCAAAGAGCGCGGCACATCCGGTCAGGCGGTCGAAAGTCCGAAACGCACCGTGCGCACCGTCAAAATCCCGCACCTGCCGATTCACGACGTCATCCGCGCCGATGACGTGCAAAACCTGCGCGCTTTCGGCACGACCCAAGCCGCAACGGTCATGGACAAGGTCAACGAAAAACTCGCCGGCGGCAAATCCGACCTCGAATACACCCGCGAACACCTCATGCTCGGTGCGTTGCAAGGCAAAATTTTGGATGCGGACGGCAGCGTGATTTTGGACATCAACACCGATTTCGGCGTTACACGCAAAACGCAAAATATCGAATTGTCCAAAGATACGACCGAAGTCGGCTCGGTATTGGACAAGCTCTTGTCCGAGCAACGCCAAAAATTCGCCGGTGCGCAAGTGCGCGGCTGGGTGGTGTATTGCGGCATCGATTTCCTGAACGCGCTCAAAAAGCATAAATCCATCTTCGAAGTGTACAAACGCTACGACGAAGCCCGCGCCTACCGCGAGGGCGATACGCTCAATCCGGCCGAGTTTGTCCACAAAGGCATCCGCTTTATTGAGTACGCGAACCATTTCGGCAGCGATGCCGACATTGCGGCGGACAAAGCGATTCTGCTGCCGGTTGGCCGCAACCTCTACAAAGAGTATTTCGCGCCTGCCGACATGAATGCCACCGTCAACACCCGCGCCCTGCCGTATTACGCCAGCCGCGAGAAATTGCCGCACGACAAAGGCTGGAGCCTGCATGTGCAGTCCAACCCGCTGCCGATTGCGCTGCGTCCCGAGTTGTTGGCAACGCTGACCATGTCTTAAACGGATTTCAGACGACCTTTAGGGCAAGTTTAAAGGTCGTCTGAAAACGGAGGACGGCATGATTACCATCCAAGACATGATTACCCGCTTCGGCGAGCAGGAGATGGCAGAGCGGTCGAATCACGAAAACTACGAATACATCAACGAAGATGTATTAAACGCGGCAATCGCCGATGCAGAAGAAGAGGCGGCAAGCTACCTTCGGGCGGCGAAACTGTTTTTTACCGACGACACCGCGCCGCAGGTTTTGAAAATCAAAGTCTGCGACATCGCCCGCTACTACCTCTACGACGACGCGGTAACAGGCATTGTGGAGGAGCGTTATCAGTCGGCAATCGCTTGGCTCAAGATGGTCGTCAAAAATCCGAATATGTTGGACGAGAGCCGCGTATCGGATGACCGCAGACCGTCAACGTGTGCCGTTTATGTCAATACCGAACCCGATTTGCGGGAATGGCTGAAGGAGTAAGCGATGCGGATTACGGTATCACACAATTTATCGCGCATCGCCCAAAGCCTGAGCCGTCTGTCGGGCAAATTAACGGGCAGCCTTGAAGAACCTTTGCGCGCCATCGGTGGCATCCTCGAATCCTTGACCCGCCGCCGTATCGCCGAAACCAAAACTGCGCCCGACGGCAAACGCTGGGCGGACGTATCCCCCGCTACGGCACAAGCCAAAAACGGACGCGGCGGGATTTTGGTGGACCACGGCAACCTCTTGGCAAGCATTACGCACGAGGCATCGGCAAAAAGCGTGATTACCGGCTCAATCATGGGCTACTCGGTTTATGTGCAGGAAGGCACGAAAACCATGCCGGCGCGTCCGTTTTTGGGCTTGTCTTCGCAAGATTATCAGGACATCGACGAATTGATGTCCGATTGGCTGGAAGGATTGATTGTCTGATATGGCTTTAAAACAGCATGAAAACTTATTGGCGGTCTATCCCGAAATCCTAGGTCGTCTGAAAACCGTCAAAGGTATCAAGGCGGTCAAGGAGATCGGCGAACTTGCCGAGCTGCTCGCCCAAGGCGCGGCGAAACGCAAAGCCGCCCCGCTGGACGGCGCGGTCTATGTTGTTTTCGGCGGCTCGACCTTTGCCGACGAAGCGAAAAACGGCAAATACCTGAAATCGACGCTGCACTTTACCTTTGTTTTGGCGCGAAGCTATACCGCCAACGGCAAATCCACGCTGTACGAGGTCGGCGAGACCCTGACAGCAATCCAACGGGCGTTTTCGGGCTGGGACGCGGGCGACGAATATGCCGTTACCCCTTTCCGACGAATCGCCTCGCCATTCATCGAATACAACGACGGCTTTGCCTTTTACCCTATTTCATTCGCCTGCGACACCGTGCAGGCGGCAAACTAAAGGAGCTGCCACATGGCAAAACAAAACGACCACGGCTTAATCTTTGAGGGCGACGTCAAGGTACGCAACCTCAATCAAAAAGGCTCGGGCTTTATCGACATCGGCAATACTACCGCCCTGACCACGCAGACCAGCGTGGAAACCAAAGAGCGCGTGTCCAAGCAAAAAGGCACTTACGGCAGCGCACTCGACAGTTTGAAAACCGTCAAGCCCACCGAAATCGGCTTGAAGCTCGACACCTTCGACAAAGACAACCTCGCGCTTGCCCTGATGGGCGAAGCCGCCGTCATCGCGGCAACGGCGCAGACTGTTGCGGACGAGACCGTAACCATCGGCAAGAAAGGTATGGCGTACAAACTGGCAAACGGCAATATCGACCCGGTTACCGTCAAAGTCAAAAACAAGTCCAAAGCTGCCGTTGACGCGGCACATATCGACATCAACGCCACCTTGGGCATGATTACCATCCTGCCAACCGCCGATACCGTCAACGACGGCGAAGACATCACCGTCGAATACAAAACCCGTGCATCGGGCGGCTATAAAGTGTCTGCAGCCACCTTGTCCCGCTTGGACTTGGAAATCTACGTCGACGGCCGCAACCGCGTTACCGGCGAGACCGGCATTCTGCACATCCCCCATGCCGTACTGGCGGCGGACGGCAGTATCGACTGGTTCGGCGACGACTTCAATGAAGCCGAATTTAAAGGCACGGCAGTGTTGGCTTCGGGCGAAACCTCGACCTATTCCTTCACGTCGTACAACAACTGATTCGATTGGTAGATAAAAGGTCGTCTGAAACGAGCTTCTGCGTGTAGGCGCAGCGGCGTGGAGTTTCAGACGACCTTTTTTTAAACGGGTTTTAAAACAGATTAGAACCGATACAGGGCTGATTTAATCAGGTATCCGCTGACGGCCATAAAGGCGAAAAATTCCAGCAGTTTCATGTCGCGGATGTGCGCCAACATATCGAAACCGAGATACAGCGCGGCGAAACCGAAGAATACGCCGACGGCGAAAAGTATGGTTAGAGCGAGGGTTTTCATGATTTTCGAACCATTCGTGTAGAAAGTATGGATAAGTCGCACGGGAAAAATGGAGGTAGCTTTGGGAGTTTGTAATGTTCGGAAAATAGAACAAGCATTTTTTCATCGATCAAGTCTGCCTGCGAAACGTATGTTTCCCAGCTAAGGTTTCTCGTCAATTTGACTTTGGCTTCTGCTGCAATTCTAAGGTTTGATGCCCGCGAAGAAGCAGCCTGTAAAAGGATTCGGTACTTGTTTCTAGGATTTGGTGTTTCAAATTTTCTCCACCCTTCCTTACGGGCTATTTCTTGGCATTTTTCCAATTTCTTCCATGTGAAATTTTCGTTATTCCGAAGCGTGCAGATATGGTCTGCTGCAGTTTGGGGAGTAGGAAAGGTGCACAGTGCGTCATAAATTTGGTCGACATCAAACAGTGCGGACAATCTGTTTTCTGAAAGAATCTGGCGGATTGCCTGTTTGTAGTAGGGTTGCAAATGTTTCATATGCTGACTGTAAGTAAGATTATTTATTTTAAATAGCAAAGGTATCAAAATAATGGCGAATATTCAAGCAGGTTTAGAGATTAAGGCGGGCGTGTCCGGAGTTGAAAACATCGACGCGCTGGCGCAGTCCATCGAGGCGGCGGGCATCGATACGGGCAAACTGACGGAAGAGGCGAAAGAGCTGGGCGCGACGCTGGCGAAAGCCCAGGCGCAACAGGCGGCGATTGCGGAATATAAGGCTTTGTCGGCGGAATTGGACAACACCGCCAAAGAAATGCGCGCGCTGGACGAATTGACCGCGACGCTTGAGAAATCCATGCGCGACGGCGGTACGCAGCAACAGCGGGCCGATTTGGCGAAACTTCGCGCCGAATCCGAACGCCTGGCAAAAAGCGAAACCGAGCTGACAGGCAAGCTGTATGCCGCCCGCGACGCGATGTCTGTGTCGGGCGTATCCGTCAAAAACCTTGCCGCTGAAGAGGCGCGCCTGTCGTCAGAATCCGCCGCCGCAACGGCGCAGCTCGACCGCCTGACTGCCGAAGCGCAAACCCTAAAAGCCATCGCCGATGCCAAAATCCAGCTTGGTATCGATACCGACGACAAGGCACGTCAGGAAATCCAAAAGACCAAAGACGCCTACGAGCTGCTCAAAGACAGCGGCACGCTCTCGCACGAGGAATTGGCGCGGGCGGCGCAGTTGCAGGAAGGCAAGGTGCGCGAACTCGAAGCCAGCCTGAAAGGCGTGAAGCCGTCTATTACCGAGGTCGCTTCGGAGATTCAGGGCTTGGTCGGTGGTGCGGGCGGCTTGGCGTTTGCCACCCGCGAGGCGATGAAGTTTGAAACCGCGATGGCGGGCGTGAAAAAAGTCGCTGATGGTACGGACGAGCAGTACGCCCAACTTTCAGACGAGCTGAAGAAAATGGGCGCCGAATTGGGCATTTCCGCCGCCGAAATGGCGGATCTTGCCGCAGCGGGCGGACAGCTTGGCATTCCGATTGAGAAGTTGTCGGAATTTACCGCCATCGCGTCCAAGATGTCGGTTGCCTTTGGGATGAGCGCGGAAGAGGCAGGCAATGCCGCCGCGACGATTGCCAACGTGTTCCAACTTCCGATTGGGGAGGTCGAGAAACTCGGCGATGCCATCAACGTTTTGGGCAACAATACCGCCGCCCGTGAAAAAGACATTGTTGCGGCGATGGCGCGTATCGGAGGTACAGCGAAACAGTTCGGACTTGCCGCCGACGAAGCCGCCGCGCTTGCCGACGCCTTTATCGCATTGGGCAAACCGCCCGAAGTGGCGGCGACTGCCATCAATGCGCTGTTGCAAAAACTGCAAACCGCGCAAAATCAGGGCAAGGGTTTCCAAGACGCACTCGCGTCCATCGGTACGTCCGCCGACGAGATGGCGGCAAACATCGCCGCCAATCCGCAACAGGCTCTGACCGAGTTCCTGCATAAACTCGAAGGCTTGGACAAACAAAGCCGCGCCCTGACGCTCTCGCAACTCTTCGGCACGGAATACAGCGACGACATCGCGCTTCTGGTCGGCTCGCTCGGCGAATACGAAAAGGCTTTGGGTTTGGTCGCCGACAAAGGACAGGTCGTCGGCGCGATGCAAAAAGAAGTGGCAAACGCCATGTCCACCAGCGAGGCGCAGATTGCCAAAGCCAAGCAAGAAATCGTCAACGTTGCCATCGAAGTCGGCGAAAAGCTGCTGCCTTTGGTGTCTTTGTTAGCGAGTACGGTGGGCGGCGTTGCCGGTGCGGTCGGCGCGATTACGGAAGAGTTCCCCGTTTTGACGCAGCTTGCCGCGCTGTTTGCGGCGGGAGCCGTTGCCGTCAAAGCTTATGAAGCGGCTGTCCGCCTGACGGGCGGTGCGGTATCGGCATCGTTTGCAACCCAGCGTGTCGGTATTGAAGCGACCAAGGCATCTATCCTGTCAACTACTGCCGCAGCGCGCGAACTGGGCATTGCGCTCAAATCTGCCGCTGCCGGTAACGGTTTTGGCAACGGAGCGGCTGCGGCGGGGGCGTTGGCGCAAAACCTTAAACTTGCTGCGACCAATGCGGGGTTGTTGTTTGTGGCATTTGAGGCGGGTCAGGCGGTCGGCTCTTGGCTGCGTGAAAACACAGATTGGGCAAAACTTTTCGGCGACAACCTCGCCCGTATCCCCGCCATCATAGACAGCCTGTTTACTACGGGCGGGCTGGACAAATACCGCGAACATTTCAAAACCGAAGCCCAAATCAAGCGCGAGTTGGCCGAAGCAGATAAAAAAGCGCAAGAAGCCGCTGAAAAAGCCGCTGCCGCCAAAGCCAAAGCCGCTGAAGAAGAGACAGCCGCCGTCAAAGCCCTGCAAGCCGAATATCGTGCTTCCGCTGCCGAGCAGGCGGCATTGGAGCGCAGTATGGCCGCCTTGCGTGCCGACGGGCGCGAAAACGGCGACTTTTACAGCGAGCTGGCGGTTAAGCTGGAAAACGTGCGCACCAAAACCGCCGAACTGAAAGCCGAGCTGGATAAAAAAAGCGTCAAAATCAGCGCGGATACGGGCGAACTTGCCGAAGCGCAAAAAGCCCTTGAATCTTTAGGGCTGACGGCGGAAGAAGTCACCACCGGTCTGAGTAAGAAAGCGTCTGAAGGGATTGCCAACTTTTCCATCGCTGCCAATAAGTTTGGCAATGATGCCGAGCAGATGTCCCGTGTATTTCAGGCGGCGTTAAAGCAGATGGACAGCCCCGAAGCGGTTGAAAAACTGAAAGCTGCTTTGGAAGACGCAGGCAAACAAGCGGGCATGACCGCCGAGGAAATCAAGAAAATCGGCGACGCCGCCCCTGTCGCGTCCGATAAGGTTGCCGACGCATTTGCCAAAATCGGCGTGGACAGCAAAGCCGTGATGACCGGCATCAGCAGCGACGCCCGACAGGCGTTTGCCGACTTTAAGGACGCGTCCGAACAGGCGGCGGCTGCCGGTCAGAAAGATGCCAAGCTGATGCAGGCGGCGTTTGAGCAAATGATGGGTAAACTCAAAAGCAAGGAGGAATTTGCCGAGTTTCAACACCAACTCAAAGCCAGCGGCGACGCGGCACTGTTGACACAGGAGCAGCTTGCCCGCTTGGGCGACGCGGCTTCAGGCGGCGCAGAAAAAGCCAAAGCCGCCTATCAAGGGTTGAACGATACTGCCGCGCAGGCGGGCGAGGCTGCCAAAAACGCCCACAACAAAGGCGCACAGGCGGCGGAAAGCCATGCCCAATCCGTCGGCAAGGTGGTCAAGGCGAACGACGAGGCGGCGGCCAGCGCGGGAAAGGCGGCGGCAGCGACCGAAAAAGCCGCCAAAGCCGTTACCGACTACGGCTACCGGCTCAGTCAGACGGGCGGATACGTCAAGTTCAACAACGAACAGCTCGAACTCATGAACCAAAAATTCAGGGGCGTCAAAATCGGCATGGAAGCGACGCTGCAAATCGGGCGGATGAAGGACTACACCCAGCAGATTTACCTTGCCAACTCCGCCATGCAGCGTTTGAGCGATGCGACGGCGCAGGGTGCGTTGACGCAGGGCGTGTTGAACGATGCCGCCAGTGCGGCTGCGGCGGCTGCCGACAAGCTGGGCAATACCGAGCTGACCAAGTTTCGCAATGCGATTGCCGACGCGCAACGTCGTCTGAATGCGCTGCGCCAAGAGGCAAGCGACGCGACGCGCGCCCTTGAGGCGGAGCTTGCCGAACTCAACGGCAATGCCGAAGCGGGCTACGCTTTGCAGCAGGAAAAAAAGCTGCGCGAGCTGAACCAAAAGCTGGCAAACGCCAAGCAACTGGGACAGGGCGACATCGCCCGCGAATACCAGCGTCAAATCGAGCTGCAACAGCAGATTTACGACCGCCAACGCAACAAACGCGCCGAATCTGCCGCCCAAGACCGCGCCCGCAACCAAAATACGGCAAGCGGCAGCAACAACGTGGCCCGCCAGTTGCAGCAAATCGGCAATCCGCAGGTTAACGTCAATACTGACGAGCTTAACCGCCTTTTGGCGCAACGTGACGAAGCCGTCGCCAACAAGGCGGTCGGCAGGCTGATGACGCAACTGGAAAACTCGTTCAAGCGGACAAGTTAATTCAAGCGGCAAATACAAACCCGACTGCAATCATGCCAAGCCCCGATTTTCGGGGCTTTTGCTTTAATGGGGTTTTATATTTAGGCAAAGGTCGTCTGAAATGGCCGATTGGATTTTAAAGCGCAAGGACACCGGCGCAAGCGTCCGCCTGCCGCAGGATATGCGTTGGGAAGATGAATTTTCGTGGAATAAGGTGGCGCAGGCCGCGCCGCAGCGTACCTTGTCGGGCGGATTGGTGATCCAGCAGGGAATTAAGGCAAACGGCCGCCCGATTACGCTGTCGGGCGATTGGGTATGGCTGGACTTGGGGTCTTTGCGGACTTTACGTTATTGGACGGACGTCCCCGAATTGGAAATGACGCTGACGCATTACGACGGCAGAGATTTTAATGTCGTTTGGCGCACGCACGACGCGGCTTTGGGCAGCGTCGAGCCGGTGCGGTACTCGACGCCGGAGGCGGACAGCGAACGATACACCGCCAAGCTCTGCCTGATGACGTTTTAAGGTCGTCTGAAAACAGGTTTAAACAGGATTTAAAAAGGTTTCAAAAATGGAAAAGACAACGCGCCTGACGCAACAGGATTTGCAGATTTACCCCAGCCAGCGCATGACCGATACGCCCGACGGCGGCGGTTTGATGGTGGGGCAGCCGCTGACGGGCGAGGATAACGAGATTTTCCCGCCCGTTTCGGACGTTGACCGCACGATGGGCAGTTTGGACGCCCGTTTGCTCTACCCTGCCGTCCTGCGCAACGACTCCGAGCCGCTCTATGGCGGGCATTTTGTCATTACCGAGCCGCCGACCTCTGAAAACGTGTCGTTTTTGGCGTTTAAGGCGAGAAACTACGGCGAAAGCCGCGCAGACATTATGCCGCGAATTGAAGCGTATTCCGTGCCGACTGTTGAAAGCCGTATGACGCTGATGGGGCGGCATTTGGCGGGCGTGCGCCTTGTGCAGGCATATCAGCGCGAAGAAGCTCCGTTACCTAAAGTGGGCGAGCGGTACTGTCTGCAACACGAAGACAAAACCAATGCCAAGACCGAGCGGATTACCGAATATTTCCGCATCGCCAATCTGACGCACGAAATGCGGACGTTTGAAATTCCCCTGCCGAGCGGGCAGACTAAAGAAATCCGCCGCCGTGTCGTCAAGATGGAAACCACCAACCCACTGACACGCGATTTTGATGGTGTCGATTACCCGGTCGAAGGGTATGCAGGCAACAAGGTCAAGATTTTGGAGACGCAGGTCGCCGATTCGGCGAGCTATTACGGTGTCAAACCCGTTTCAGACGACCTTAAGGCGGGCGATGCGTCGCTGACGGTTGCCAGCATTTACGAAAAGCTGGTTCCTACTTCGACGGTAGAAACGCCATACGCCGACCAATATCCCGTCGCTGGCGATATGTGGGTGGCTGCTGCGCCTGAAAAGCGGGTGTTTCAGGGCTATGTTTCGGGTGGTACGTTGACGATGCCCCATTCGCTTCTGCCGGGCAGCATCAAAATCGGCAACTACAAAGACAATGCGCAGGGGCAGTTGGTCTCCGGCGACGATATTATTCAAACCGACTATGAAAAAGGCCGTCTGAGCGGTATCCCAAACGGGACTTATACCATTTCCGCCATCCCCGCCGCCAAATCGTCGGCAGCGCGGTTTGCCTTCGCCGTTGAAATCAAAGAGACCAATCAAGGCACGGCGTTTGCGCCATTGCTGACGCCCGCGCCCGCTGCGGGTAGTCTGAAAGTGTCGTTTATGGCGTTGGGCGTTTGGTATCTGCTCGCCGATTCGGGCGACGGCGTGTTGCGCGATGAGGCAGGCAAAGCGGTAGGCACGGTGTCGTCTGCAACCGGCTCGGTCGTGCTTAATCTACCCGTATTGCCCGATGTCGGCAGCCGCCTTGTGTTCCAATGGGGCGGGATTTCGGGATTCGCGTCATCCGACGGCGGTAAGACGGGGACGGTAGCGACGCCGAAACCTGCCGAAAGCAAATGCACTTACGGTTTAGGTTATCCCATCAAACCGGGTACGTTGGTATTGACTTGGGAGGACAGCGGCACCAAAACCGCCCGCGACGACGGCAACGGCAGCCTGACGGGCGATATGCAGGGGGCTGTCGATTATCTCAACGGCGTGATTTCGACCGCCCGCTACATCAACAGTAATACGGTCGAGTATGCCTGCGAAGAGACGCGCCGAATCAGCGCAAGCGTGGTCGGCGGCGCAGGCTACGGCATGACGGCGGAGGATAAAGGGGCGCATTGGGAGCTGGTATTCAAGGACGCTACGCCTAATCAGTCGGTCTTCAGATTGGATGTCAAAGGGCAAGTCTCTGAAGAGACAGAGTACACGGTGCCGAATTGGTATGGCGCAGCGGTTAGATAGGAGATGAAAATGGCGATTTCTGCCGGAAAAGAAATTAAATCAGGTACGGCACGTATCAGTCTGCTCGCAGTCAAAGGCGGCTGGAAAGCGGGTAAAAACGCCGTGCAGGGTATCCGCTGGGACGGCGGTAAGCTGATTGTGCCTAAATCCGCGTTACGGGTGGAGGTATTGGCTTGGGCGACCAAGTCTTATTCGACTTTGGGTGCCGCATGGCGCGCGCAGGAAAAAGACGCGACCGCCAAGAAAACCGTCGATATGTCCTTTAGCGATTGGAGTGCGGAGTTTTTGTCCGCCGACTCGTCCCATGCCAAACCCCGAAGCGGCCGTCTGGCAGGCGGGCTGACATTTAATGTCTTGATTGACTTCGATCAGGGCAGCACCTGTGTTTACAACTCATGGTCTTTTTCAGACGGCACGACCGAAATCGTCGAATACGGCGGAACGCTTTATAAAAACTGGGATGCAGCCAAAGGCAGCGGCGAAAATATCGGCACATTGTCCGCATCGGGCGAGGTGTCCATTAATGACCCTGCCATCAAATTCCAAAGCCTCAAGGTTACGGGCGGGGTCGTCCGTCTGCCGCAGGTTAAGATTTTCTCCTATGCGGGGCGCACACCCGCCGCGCCGGTCAAGCCCGAGAGCTTTACCGTTTATGCCAACAACGGCGACATCGTCGGCCGCAGCAATGCCGAAGGCAATATCGAAGGCGGCATCACGGGGAAAATAGACTACGAAACAGGTTTCTACGAAATTACCCGCACCGCAGGCTTTTATCCCGAGGATTTGCGATACAACGCCGTAACCCAAGACAACCTGCCCTTGGATTCGTCCATTATCGGTATCGATGCTGTGCGCCTGCCTGCCGACGGACGCGTCCCCGTGTTCCGTAAGGGCGATATGGTTGTGATTTCAAACCGGCTCAAGCAGGATTTGGGCAGCGCGTTTACCGCCGCCCAGACAATCACGCTCAACCGACAAAACCTCGACCGCCTCTGTTTGGTCGACAGCAAGGGCAAACATGTCCTCGCCGAAAAATACACGGCAGACCTCAAGGCGGGCAGTATTACCTTTGGCGAGCCGTTGGACTTGTCGCAATACACCCTGCCGCTGACCGCTGTTTGCGCGTGGGAGGAAGAAAACCGCATTACGGGCGTCGATATTTCGGGTCGTCTGAAACTGCAATTTGCCATTTCGCGCGCCTACCCCAAAGCAGGGACTTACGTTTCATCCGCCCTGATCGGCGGCGATTTGCTGGTACGCGCAACCGAGCCGTTTTCACAACAGGCATGGGATAATGTTTGGGCGGATTCGCGCCGCGGCGATCCGATTTTGGCAAAGGCCAATGTCAAGGATTACCCGATCAAACTCGCCAGCAACGGCGCGATTACCGAGCGTTGGCTGATTAAATTTACCACTGCCAACCAATTCGAGCTATACGGCGAGCAGCTCGGCTTGGTCGCGAAAAGCGATACCCTGACCGACCTCGCCCCCGCTAATCCTGCTACGGGGAAGCCGTACTTTACGATTAAATCGACAGCGTTTGGCGGCGGCTGGTCGACTCAAAACTGCATCCGTTTCAACACCTACGGCACGCCGCTTCCTGTGTGGATTCTCCGCAGCGTCCAGCCATCGCCCGACAGGCAGGAAGGGCGCGACGGCTTTACCGCCTGTTTGCGAGGTAATACGGTCGCTGAGTAGCTGGCAGAACGGCAGAGGTCGTCTGAAACTTGAAATCATGGTTTCAGACGACCTTTTATTACCGCTTGTTTATTTTTAATGCCGTTTAATTTAAAATCCTTTATACGGAATAAATATTGCGAGGATGTGATGGAAAACTATTACGAACTTTTAGGGATTGTCTCATCAGCAACAAAAGACGAAATTGAAAGGGCGTTAAGGCGGGCGGCTGAACAGCAGACGTTGGATTTGGATGAGATAAAGCAGTGTCGGGAATATTTGCTGAATCCGGCAAAAAAGGCTGAGTATGATAAGGAACTCCATGCCGAATATCCTGACTTGGCAAAAGAGGATAGAAAAAAGGTAAAGGCGGAGGAAAAACTTCGAAAGAAAAATCAAAAAGGGAAAGGCTCTGATTTCTTGGAATTGATTGGTATGGGTGTTGTGGTTTCCATTCCATTGTTATGGTTTACATTTAGCGGTGGCGGTTCATCCAAGCCAAGCGGACATCAGGCACAATCAGCCTGCGAAAGAGCGGTAACGGGTATTTTAAAATCCCCATCTTCGGCAGATTTCGGCGGATGGCAGCGTCGCGAAAATGCCGACGGTACATATGAGATAAGCGGATATGTTGATTCGCAGAATAGTTTTGGAGCTATGTTGCGGGCGCATTTTAGTTGTTCGGTTGATTCCAGTGGAGACCGAGCGAAAATTACTTATTTTAGATGACGACAACAAAACAAAATGTGGTTGATTACCCGACTGCAACCATGCCAAGCCCCGATTTTCGGGGCTTTTGCTTTAATAAGGCTTTATTTTTAAAGCAAAGGTCGTATGAAATGTTTAATACCGAAAGAGTACCGGTGAAGGTTTACCGTTGGGATGACGAGGGTGCGCCGCAGGTTGATTCGGTGGCAGGCAGCATTAAAACGATTTTAAAAGCCTGCCTGGTTACCGGTTACGGCGAAGGTAATAAACGCAAGGACGGGCTAGGCTGGGAAATGGTGTTTGAAAAGACGCAAGAAGCCTGCTTCCGAAGCACGCACCCGAAGGCGACAAAGTGGTGGCTGGGGGTGGATGATGCGAAGTATTTGGCAGGCGGCGATAGATATAATCGTTATGCCGATGTCTGTGGGATTTTGGAGCCGACATCTGCTACAGCGGGTAAGGAGGTTCAGTATGTTTGGCATAATTCGAAAAGGGTTCGGTTTGCTAGAGCCTATTATTCCGACAATAGTTTCAGATTGAAGTGGGTTTTAGTAGGTCATGCACGTGCCTTTGCCCTTGTTTTGCTGAGTCCAGACAATTCGTCCGGCAGCCCTGTACTTTATTTTGGGGAGTTTCCAAGCCTGGCGGTGGTGGATGAGCATAAAACCCTATTGGGTCTGGGGGCGTACGGAGGCGAAAAATATTTTAATCTTGATGACTTCTCTGGATTTTATTGCTCGGCCATGCGCAATTACAAAGGGGGTGCGCCAAATGCATTTTATTGTAATGCTAATGTGGCTCAATTCTCTGCCTCTTACCCAAGTCCTATCAGTGGTGGCTTTACGGCTTCCGACCTATATCTTTTTGAGGGACTTGATGGCAATAAATATGCGCTTCGCGGCTTAGTTCCGGGTTTGATGCGTACCAACGAAGCGATGCCGAGTAACACAGTTATGCCGCAAGGTACTGTTTACGATAATTTAGACAATTCCGGCGATGAATGGATGTATGTCAAAGTTTTTGGTAATCATTCCGGCCTGCTGATCAACCTCACAGCCTGGGAGCTGTAAGCCATGCCGAATTATGTTTCCCGAAGCCGTGCTGTCAGGTCGCCGCATTGGAAATACGGCGGCCACGGCTATATCGCCGGCGAAGCTGAGGGTATCGTTACCGTCAACGGGCAACCTGCCTCAAGGCGCATCTACTTGTTCGTCCGCTCCCAAATGGAGTGCATCGCCGATACTTGGAGCAAGGACGACGGCAGCTACCGCTTCGACCGTCTGAAGGAGGACGAGGAGTATCTGATGGTGGCGACGGATTATAAAAAGCAATACGAGCCGGTCTCCTATGATTTCATCAAGCCCTACGTCGATACTGACGGCGGATAAGGTCGTCTGAAATGTCTGACGATAAATCCAAAACCTATGCCGATTCCGCGCGGATTCCGCTGCCTTTCGGGGTGTTGATTGCACAGCGTAAGCCGTCAAACCGATTGCCGATACCGTTTACCCGACTGCTGCGCCATATTGCGGCAGGCGGTGCGGTTGCGCCGATTGAGCCGCCCAAGCCCAAACCGCCAGAACCTTACACGCCGCCGGCAGGCTATGCCGCTGTATCGGGGGAATGGGGGTTTGTTTTACATGAGGCGGGGACGGGGTCGGCTTGTTTGTCCGGTAGTTTTGCGGGCGGTAGCGCGGCGGTAGGAATGTCGGGCGTGTCGGTTGAGGCTGTTGACGTTGCCCATTGTTTTCAGACGACCTTTGAGGGGATGACCGCGCTTGAAGGTCGTCTGAAATCGCTGTCTGAGCCGTCGTTTGCAGTTTCTGCGTGTGCGGCAGGGGTTCAAAGCGCGATGGACGGACTGGACGGCTGCTCCGGCGCGAACACGACAGGCAGCCTGTTTTTGACGGGCTGTGGCGGCGATGCGCAGGCGGCTCAGGCAGGCGAGCTATTGGAAAGCCACGCGGACAGTACGTTTTCAGACGACGCTTTATTGGTTGGATGCCTGCAATCAGACATCCTTGAGGCGGCGGATTTGGCGCGTTGTTTAAGCCCTAAATCCCTGCCAGCCGTTCCCGTCCCCTGTGAATACTACGAGATTCCGGTCGAGCCTGAGCCTGTTCCCGAAACCTACGTCTGCGGCATCCGCCCGCCGTCAAACCGCCTTGCTCTGCGGTTTTACCGCAGGAAAATTGCGCACGACCCGCGCCATATTCCGCTGCCGTTCGCTTGTTTTGATACGGCAAAAACCCCTGTTTTAAACGGATACATTATGCAAAACACCGTTAAAGCCACGGCGGACGGGCAGCCGATTGAGTTGTTTTCCGCCTCGTTTACCGCCGATACGGGCGGCTATTGCTGGCAAGGCAGCCTGACCGTATCGCCCGAGGATTTCGCCAAAATCAACCCCGACGCCCGCGCAAAGGGTGAGGAAGCGCAAATCAAGGTGCAAATCAATGCCGACACTTTTGTCATCATTACCGAGGATTACAGCGACAACCGCAGATTCGGGCAAAAAAGCTATACGGTAACAGGCAGGAGCGTTACCGCCCGCTTGGGCGCGGACTATGCGCCCAAAGGCAGCGGCACATACCGCAACCCTATCTACGCCCAACAAATCGCCACGGAGGTCTTGAGACCGACGGGCATAGGCTTGGACGGATGGACGATGGCGGATTGGCTGATTCCTGCCGATGTGTACGCATTGACGGACAAGACGCCGATGGCGGTATTGCAAGAGCTGGCGCAGGCGGCGGGTGGGTTTATTGAGAGCGACCGCGCCAAACCCGCCCTGAGATTTAAGCCGAAGTGGAAATCGGCAGCATGGGAGGTGGCGCAGGCGGCGGCAGACGTTACCGTGCCTGCCAGTGTGATTTACAGCATCAGCGGGCAGCGCAACATATCCGAGCGGGCAAACGGGATTTATGTTTGGCCGAGCCATAACAAAGGCAAGGGCGCGGACGTGTACCGCAACGGCAGCAACCGCGAGCCGCGCGCCTCCGCGCTGACCCACGCGCTTTATACCGACCAGCCTGTTTTGCTGGCCGCGGGTGTTGCCGCCTTGAGCGCGACGGGTGTCCATAAGCGCGAGACCGTATCGCTGCCTGTGTCGGATAAATACGCCATCCCTATGGCGAATTTGGGCGAGATTTGGCAAATCAGCGAGCCGTCGGGCAACTGGCAGGGCGTGGTTGTTGGCGTATCGGTCGAGATCAAAATCGAAAACGACGCGCCTGTCGTTACTCAAAATGTAAGCATCGACCGCTATTTAGACGATTAAAGCCGCTTTAAAAATGCTTTAAAGGTCGTCTGGAAGCCATGTTCAGACGACCTTTTATCTATTTGTTGGGGGTAACAAAATGACCAATCTGTATCAAAACCTGACATCACTGCTCAACCGCGAGCAGCGCGGCATCGCCAAAATAACAGGCGATTTGGGCGGCGGTTCATGGGCGGCGCAAACGCAAAGCGGCGGAAATATCGTTTTGAGTGGTCAGGCTGCCTTAAATCAACGGGTTTTCTACGATGTGCGCACCACCCGCATCATCAGCCAAGCCCCCGACGCTGCTGTTTTGGAGTTGGGCGTGTAGTGTTGAGTGCAGGTGCGCCGCCCGGGCGGTGGGCGATGGTCTGGGATAATTTGTTTTATTTTGAGGGTGTGATGAGTACCGATATTCTGCGCTTCAAACGGGGCGAGACCGTCGAAATCAGTGTTGTCTTTGATGTTTTGGACGACTTGGGTATTTCTGCCCTGACCGGCGTGACCGCTGCCGCCGAGCTTCGGCGCAAACATACTAAGGAGACGGTTGCCCGCTTTCAGACGACCCTTTACCCCGAAATACGCTTGGTGCTGTTGCGCTTGGATGCCGATGTGTGTCGAGGTTTGATAGAGGGGCATTACGTTTTTGATTTGCAGTTTATTCGCCGCTCTGACGGCTTGGTGCAATACAGCGGAGATATTCCGCTGGAGATTTTAAAGAGTACGAGCAATGTTGGGTAAGTTTCGAGTTTTTAAGGGCAATTTGGAAAATGCCGCGCATCGGTACGATGACGATTTGTATCGGACGTGGTTGATACAGCCCGAAAATCAAGGCAAATCATTTAAGGACTTCACCCGATGGCTTGCCGACGTTAAAAGCGAGGATGCGGGCGAAGCCCCTGATTTCGTCGCAAGATTTATTTTGGCAACTTCATAAGGCAGGTAAAAAATGACATTAAGACAACGTATAGACGCACTGGTGGACGCTATCGGCGCAAAATTCAAAGATGTTATCGGTAAAATCGGCTCGACAGATATGCTGCAAACCACGGAGCGCGGCAGCGTGGTCGGCGCGGTCAACGAGCTTAAAACCCGTATTGACAACATCGGCAGCGGCAATAGCGGCGCGGCGATTGACGATACCGCGCCTGCGGCTGATAAGACTTACTCCAGCCAGAAGGTCGATTCGCTGATTGATGCGGCAAAAACGTCCGTTAAATCAGAGATTTTAGACGGCGCAGACGCGGCATACGATACGCTGGCGGAAGTTGCCAAGTATATTGAGCAGGATAAAACCGGCGCGGCTGCGCTTTCTGAAGCGGTTGCCAAACGCCTGCGTATCGATGAGGCGCAAGTTTTGACACAACCGCAAAAAACCGCGGTGGAAACCACGCTCAATCTTGGCGATACTGATACCGACTTCGTGGCTAAATTTAATCAGGCGTTGCAGTCATGACCTTAGTCGAGCGTTTTAAGCTGTTTGTCGATGCCGTTGCCGCCCAGTTTAAAGAGCAGGCGGCTGAAATCAGCAAACTGCGATCTGCGCAAGGTGGCGGTAAAAAAGAGTATCGGGAGATGTATATCCCACGATCGGACATTAAATTTTCGGAAGGAAATAACAACAACAAGTGGATTACCATCCCCTTCGCTGTCCCTTTTTCCGAGCGTCCAATGGTCAATGTTGTATTGGATATGCAAGACGCCACGCCACGAAACTCTTATGTGGGCAATATCACAACGGAAGGGTTCGATATAGGCATAAACTATGCGCCGTCACTCAAGGGCTTGTGGTATCAGGCTTGGATTGTTGATAAATAGGCAAGGAAAAAGGTCGTCTGAATACCGGCGACCTCAATAGGGAGATTTAAAAAAATCAGTGGGACGGCGACGTAGCGGTGCAGCAACACCGCTACGCCAGCCAAGCAGTTCGCGCCTGCATTGACTTCTAAGGCCGCCTTAGTCTCGCGAGACCGAGGCATTCTATCTGATACAGGAGTGGATGCAAATGCAAATTTATCGTGAGTTACGCTGCAAATTTTGCGGCAAATTGCTGGCAAAAGGCAGCGGTTTCGTACAAATAAAATGCACGCGCTGCAAAAATATCAATTCTTTCAGTTGATTATAAAATCTAAGAATGCCGTCGAGCATCATATTAATCTGATTCAGAGCGTCGTCGAATGCCGATTTAGGAGTATATATGATGCAAAAACCGCAACAATCTTTACCCATCATCCCTTGGATGGGCGGGAAGCGACGGCTGGCAAAACACTTGTTGCCCATGTTTCCCGAGCATTCTTGTTATGTCGAGCTGTTTGCCGGCGGCGCGGCGTTGTTCTTTCTGCGCCCAACGCCTGCTAAAGTAGAGGTACTCAACGACATCAACGGACAGCTCATCAACCTGTACCGCGTGGTACAACACCATTTCGACGAGTTCGTCCGCCAGTTTGAGTGGACACTGACAAGCCGAGAGGTCTTTGCCCGCCTGCAAAGCACGCCGCCTGATTGCATGACCGATATTCAACGAGCTGCCCGGTTCTTCTACCTTCAACACAACGCCTTCGGCGGCAAGACCGTCCATCAACATTTTGGTACGGCTACCACGTCAAAAGCGTGGGATGCGTCGCAGATTGAGGTTAAATTAAAGGCTGCTAAAGACCGTTTAAAAGGTGTTTATATAGAGCATGAGCCGTGGGAGCGTTGTTTAAAACGATATGACCGCGAGCATACCTTCTTCTACGCAGACCCGCCGTACTGGCAAACCGCAGGGTACGACCACGCATTCGATTGGTCACAGTATGAGCTGCTGGCCAAAGCAATGGCGGAGAGCAAGGGTAAGGTCATGTTATCCATCAATGACCACCCTGATATAAGGGCGTTGTTTAAAGATTTTCGTATTACTCAACTGGAGTTGGCTTATACCGTAGGCAGGGATAAGACGGGCAAAACCAGCGGCGAATTGGTTATTTGTAACTGGTAAAACAAAAGCGACGTTTCCGTCGCTTTTCTTACTTTCTGCTATCCGATATATAGTGCAAAAGCTGCCGCAACTTTTAAAACGTACCGAGTGCAAAAGTTAATGTAACAAAGTGCAAAAGGCGGTGGCGGCTTACATACCCCATTGCCGCCGAAGCTGCTCGTCTGAAAACCGCGTTCCCCCAAGCGCCGC
>ERZ772930.77-NODE-77-length-39156-cov-6.35204_pt1 | contig 39156 bp, 37 predicted proteins | sample MGYA00511685_ERZ772930 | MGnify/ENA primary metagenome ERZ772930 (study PRJEB29015, sample SAMEA2738053) | human oral metagenome | biome: human oral; feature: human-associated habitat; material: saliva | place: China | collected 2226 ... | reverse complement strand
CATATCTTACTAGCAAGACAAGTAGGTGTTCCAAAAATCGTCGTTTTCTTAAATAAAGAAGACCAAGTTGATGATCCAGAATTAATCGAACTTGTTGAAATGGAAGTTAGAGAATTATTAAGCGAATATGAATATGATGGAGATAACACTCCAATCGTAGTTGGTTCAGCTTTAAAAGCTCTTGAAGATCCAGATGGAGAATGGGGAGATAAAATCGTTAAATTAATGGAAGAAGTTGACGAATATATCCCAGAACCAGTTAGAGATATTGATAACCCATTCTTAATGCCAGTAGAAGACGTATTCTCAATCACAGGTAGAGGAACTGTTGCTACAGGTAGAGTAGAAAAAGGTAAAGTAAAAGTTCAAGATAACGTTGAATTAGTAGGTTTAACTACTGAAAGAAGAACAGTTGTAGTAACTGGTGTTGAAATGTTCAAGAAGATGTTAGACGAAGCAGCTGCTGGAGATAACGTTGGTTTATTATTAAGAGGTGTTCAAAGAAACGAAATCCAAAGAGGACAAGTTCTTGCAAAACCAGGAACAATTAACCCACATACTAAATTCGAATCAGAAGTTTACGTATTAACTAAAGAAGAAGGTGGAAGACATACTCCATTCTTCTCAGGATACAGACCACAATTCTACTTCAGAACAACTGACGTAACTGGTAACATCCAATTAGAAGATGGCGTAGAAATGGTTATGCCTGGAGATAACGCTAAATTCATAATCGAATTAATCACTCCAATCGCTATTGATGAAGGTTTAAGATTTGCCATCAGAGAAGGCGGAAGAACTGTAGGTTCAGGCGTTGTAACTAAGATTTTAGCATAATTATAATTATGATTTTAAAAGGGAACTGTAAAGTTCCCTTTTTTATTGTGAAATAATTTGAGTAATTGTAAAATTTAATGTAAACCTTATACTTATATAAAATATTTAATACAATAAACTTTATTCATTTTTAGTTTTATATACTTCAAATTATAAAATAAATTAGAAAATATAAAGATAAATTTTTTAATTGCCATACCTTGCGTGTTTTTGGTTTTTATGGTATTATTACATCAGAAATCGTTTTTTTATTTTAGGAGGAAATATGAAAAAAGAAATAAGAATAATATTTGTAATTGGCTTTAGCTTATTTGCAATGTTCTTTGGTGCTGGAAACTTGATATTTCCAACATTTCTTGGATATAATTCTGGTTCGTATTGGCCAATTGCATTTCTTTTGTATATGGCTGCTGATGGACTTTTAGCAATGGTATCACTATATACTGTATTTTGTTCTGGGGGAATTACTGAGTTTGTTAAACCTTTAGGAAAATATTTGGGAACAATTATTTTAGTTTGTATTTCATTATGCATAGGACCTTTAGTTGCTATTCCTAGAACAGGTGCTATAACATATGATTTGGGAGTTAAAAACTTCGGATTTCATAATCTTATTATAACAACTGCAATTTTTTTTATTATAACATATTTAATCTGTATTAAATCTGAAAAAATTGTAGATTTTATAGGAAGATATTTAACTCCAACACTTTTAGTATTTTTAATTATAATGATTATCACTGGAATAATTTCTCCAGTAGGAAAAATTCAACCTGGGGAAGATTTACAAAAAGTAATGTATGAATCATTTGTAAATGGCTTCCAAACTCTTGATGGACTTGGTGCAGGACTATTTAATGCGGTAATAATAAATGCTTTAATTTTCTATAAAATTAAAAAAGAAAGAGAAAAAAAGGTAATATTATCTTCTTCCATTATAGCTTTTATTTGTTTAAGTATTGTTTATGGAGGTCTTTGCTTTTTGGGGGCAAGTTCAAGATTAAATGTTGAAGGTGCAAAAAACGGAACAGTTATATTACTTCATTTTACTAATTTATTATTTGGACGTTCTGGAATTTTAATGCTATCAGTTATTGTAATTTTAGCTTGTCTTACAACTTCTGTTGCACTTACAGGAGGGGTTGCTGAATATCTATCAGAATTAGTTCCAAACATATCTTATAAGATATGGGTTATGATTGTTTGTTTTGCAAGTTTTGTTTTCTCATGTTTAGGAATAGACGCGATAATACAATTGGCAGTTCCACTTTTATTTACTTTATATCCACCAATAATTATCTTAATTTTAACAAGTGTTTTTAGAAAGAGATTTACTTGCGAAAAGGCCATAAAATATGCTGCAATTGTATCACTTGTTATTGGTTTGATGACAGTATTAAATGACTCTTTTGGAATTTTTGAATTTATAAAATTATTACCACTTAGTTCTTTGAGTTTTGGGTATCTAATTCCATCTATGGTTGTATTTATAATCATAGCATTTTTTGAAAAGAATACTGGAGATCATATTGATGTTCCTAAAGTATTTAATACAAGAATTACTCTACATGATGAAGATGTTGGAATGCTTTACTATTTATCAGAAAAAATGGACGAGCCAAAATCTGAAATTATAAGAAAAGCAATTAAGAATCTATATGATGAAATTAAAGATAAAGAATAAAATAAAAGCAACAATTTACATTGTTGCTTTTTTTGTGCATAAAAAAAGGTGATAATCACCTTTTTAGTCTATTTCTTTTTAGCTTGATTTGCAACGGAATTAATCTTTGCATTAATTAAATCTTGATTTCCTAAGTAGTATTTGTTTATAACTTTGAAATTATCATCAAATTCATAAACTAAAGGAATTCCAGTTGGAATATTAACAGAAATTATTTCTTCATCAGTTAAATTGTCTAAATACTTAACTAATGCTCTAAGTGAATTTCCATGAGCAGCAATTAATACTCTTTTTCCATCAATCATATCTTTTTTAATAACTTCTTCGTAGTAAGGAATAACTCTTTCAATTGTGTCTTTTAAACTTTCATTATAAGGTAATTCACTTTTACAAACATTTCTGTATGGTGCTTGATTATGTGGACATCTTTCATCTTCCTTATAAAGTGCAGGAGGTGGTACATCAAATGATCTTCTCCATAATTTCACTTGATCTTCTCCATATTTTTCAGCAGTTTCAGCTTTATTTAAGCCTTGTAATGCTCCATAATGTCTTTCATTTAGTTTCCATGTCTTTATAACAGGAAGCCATTGTCTATCCATTCTTTCTAAAACTATATTTAGAGTGTTTATTGCTCTTTTTAGATAAGAACAGTAGCATACATCAAAATCAAATTCATTTTCTTTTAAGGAGAAACCAGCTTCATTTGCTTCTATAACTCCTTTGTCAGAAAGTCCTACATCTGTCCAACCTGTAAATAAATTTAATTTATTCCATTCGCTTTCTCCATGTCTAATTAAAACTAATTTCATTTTCAAAAACTCCTTTAAATTTTATTACCTTAATTATAGTATAAATTTTGAAACATTACAAGAAAAACTTGTCTAATAACTATTTTGATGTTAAAATAATAATTAAGTAATTTATTTTGGAGGATTTATGTTACGAAAACATTTATATAGAATAAGAGCTATGCCATATTTTTTATGGACTACTCTATTTACAATAATACCTTTGATTTTTATAATTTATTATTCTTTTAAAGTTAAAGATGAGAGTTTTGTTTTTACTTTTGATAATTACAAAAAATTTTTTACTCCTACTTATATGAAAATTATTTTTGTATCTTTAAAATTATCATTGATTTCAACTCTATTATGTCTTATTTTAGGCTTTCCTGCTGGTTTTTTTCTAAGTAGGATTAAAGATGAAAAAAGAAGAAATATCTTTGTATTATTATTCATTATGCCATTATGGACTAACTTTTTACTTAGAACATATTCTTGGATGAGTATTTTTAGAGAACAGGGAATAGTAAATCAAATGTTAATGAATTTTGGATTTATAGATAGTCCAATTAAATTTTTAAATAATAATTTTGCAATAATTATAGGAATGATTTACAACTTTTTACCTTTCATGGTACTTCCAATTTATACAGCACTTATAAATATAGATAAAGAATATATAGAATGTGCTAAAGACTTGGGGGCAAAAGGTAAAGATTTGTTTTTACGAATTATTTTTCCATTAAGTTTTAAGGGGATAATATCAGGATGTGTTATGGTATTTATGCCTTCTGTAACTACTTTTATAATTTCTGATTTACTTGGTGGAAGTCAAAATATGCTAGTTGGGAATTTAATTCAAAGGGAGTTTTTACAAGCTAGAAATTGGGAAACTGGTTCTAGTATATCCTTAATTATGATTTCTATTATTTTTGTATGCCTTATTATTTTTAAATTATTTCTAAACAAATCAGAAAATGAATTCGCAGAAGGATTTAAAATATGGTAAAAAAACATACTGGAAAAATCTATTTATTTTTATTATATATATTTTTATATATGCCAATAATATTTATGGTAGTTTTTTCTTTTAATGAATCAAGATATAGCAATGCTTTTACAGGTTTTAGTTTAAAATGGTATAGAGAACTATTTAAAGATGAGTCTGTTATGAAAGTTTTTGGTCAGACAATTATAATAACTGCAATTGCTACGGTATTTGCATTAATAATTGGAACTTTAGGAGCTTGGTCTATATATAAGGCATTTAGTCCAAAACTAAAAAGTTATTTTACAAATATCTCTTATATACCACTTATACTTCCTGATATTGTAATAGCTATTGGAATGATAATTTTATATGTATTTTTTAAATTTAATTTTGGATATTTCACTGTAATTTTATCACATATAATTTTTAATGTTCCGTTTGTAGTTTTTGCAATCTTACCGAAATTATTAACCTTTGATAAAAGCCTATTTGATGCTGGAACAGATTTAGGTGCAAGGCAGTTTCAAGTGTTTAGAAGAATTGTATTGCCTCAGTTAATTCCTAATATAATAATAGCATCATTAGTTTGTATAACATTGTCTTTGGATGATTTTACAGTAAGTTATTTTACTTCGGGTAATGGTGTTGCTACACTTTCAGTTAAAATTTATTCAATGACAAAAAGAGGGATTAGTCCTAAAATAAATGCGTTGTCAACATTGCTATTTGCAATAATAATATTAATTTCAACAATAACATATTTATTTAAAAACAAGGGAGAAAAAAATGAAAAAAATTAAAAATCTATTAGTATTATTACTTTTTCTAGTTGCAACTGTTTCTTTTACAGCATGTGCAAAAACAGAGAAAAAAGAAGAAAAGAAAGAAGAAAAGACAGAACAAAATACAGAAAAGAAAGTTTTAAATGTAACAAATACTGATCTTTTTATTGATCCTGAGACAATAAAAGAATTTGAAAAAGAATTTAATTGTAAAGTAAATTACACATTCTTTGAAGAAAATGAAGAATATTATACAAAATTAAAAAGTGGTGCTGAAAAATATGATGTAATAGTAGCAAGTGATTATATGGTTGATACTATGATTAAAGAAGATATGTTAGAAAAACTTGATAAAAGTAAAATTCCTAATATGGAAAAAGTAAAAAAAGAATATAGAAATTTAGTATTTGATCCTACTTTTGAATATTCAGTTCCTTATACAATTGGAAATATCGGGATTGCTTATGACAAGTCAAAACAAGAAAAAGTTGATAGCTGGGCTGATCTTTGGAGTGAAAAAAATAAAGGCGAAGTTGTAATGCTTGATGGAAGTAGATTTACAATGGCAATCGCAATGATAAAAGAAGGAATAGATCCAAACTCAACAAAGGTTGAAGATATTGAAAAAGCTAAAAATTCTTTAATTGCTCAAAAGAAAATAGTAAAAAATTATGTTGGGGATGACCAAGCAAAAGATAATTTAATTTCTGGGGATTCAAAACTAACTTGTATCTGGGGTGGAGAAGCTCTACTTGCTAAAGATGAAAATAAAAATGTAGAATTTGTATTTCCAAAAGAAGGAGCAATCTTTATATTTGATAACTGGGTAATTCCAAAAGTTTCAGAAAATAAAGAATTAGCAGCTAAATTTATAGATTTTATGTCTAGACCAGAAATTTCTGCTAGAAACTGTAATGTTGTAAAATATGGTTCTCCAATAGAAGGAGCTAGAGAATTAATGGATGATAGCTTAAAAAATAGTGATATTGTATTCCCTTCAAAAGAAGTTTTTGAAAAGGGATTCATATTAAAAGATTTAGGAGAATCAAACGAAAAATTACAAGATGCTTGGACAGAAATGAAAGCAAAATAATAATGTAAATAAGAAGACACCAAATGGTGTCTTCTCTTTTACAAAATTATAATTTACAGGAACGATTAAGTGAAGTGATAATATTTTTTAAATAAAAATAAAACGTTATCTTATCGTTTATGCCTTTGACAACTATAGCTAAATTTGATATACTTTGTATAGCTAAAAAAATAGCTTTAAAAATTATATTTTAGGAGGATGAAATGGAAGGTTCCGAAAAGAAAATTAGTTGGCAGTCCCTTGTATTTATGTGTTTCTCAACACTTTGGGGATTCGGAAATGTTTTAAACGGTTATATTTACTTTCATGGTACACAAGTAATATTTTCTTGGATACTAATGTTCGCATTGTATTTTATTCCGTATGCACTTATGGTTGGTGAACTTGGTTCTACATTTAAAGATTTAGGTGGTGGAGTTACTTCTTGGATTCAAGAAACAACTAACTCTAAATTAGCTTATTATGCAGGATGGACTTATTGGGCAGTACACATTACTTATATTGCTGGTAAAGGTTCAGGTGGTCTTAAAGCTTTAAGCTTTATGATTTTTAGAGATGCTAAAGCTTATGATAGTATTCCTACAATCTATGTTCAATTAGCTACTTTTGGTGTATTATTGTTATTCTGTTATTTAGCAACAAGAGGTTTAAGTCCTATTAAGAGATTATCTACTATTGCTGGTTCAAGTATGTTTATTTTAGGTATTTTATTTATTCTTATGATGTATGCTGCACCAGTTATTAATCCAAATGGGGGATATTTAAAATTAAACTTATCAATGAGTAATTTATTACCTAAAGTTGATTTGAACTATTTAAGTAGTTTATCAATCTTAGTATTTGCAGTTGGTGGTATTGAAAAAATTTCACCTTATGTAAATAAAGTTGAAGGAGATTCTGCAAAAGAATTCCCTAAAGCTATGATGTTTGCTACTCTAATGGTTGTTATCAGTGCTATATTTGGTACAGTTGCTATGGGACTTATGTTCGATATCAACGAAATCAATGCAAGTAAAGAAGCATTTGACTCTTATGCAGCAAATGGTGCTTACTGGGCATTCCAAAAATTAGGACAATACTATGGTGTTGGTGATTTACTATTAATCATCTATTCAGCAGCTAATACTGTTGGACAATTTGCAACATTATTAATTAGTATTGATGCTCCTTTAAGAATGTTATTAGAAGACCCTAATGCAAGTCAATATATCCCAACAAAATTGTTAAAGAAGAACGAAAAAGGTGCTTATGTAAATGGTATCGTATTAGTTGCAGTACTTGGTGGAGCAATCATATTAGCTCAATCATTTGTACCAGGAGCCACTACAGTTCTAAGACAACTTACTCGTCTTAACGGTGTAGTAATGCCAATGAGATATATGTGGGTATTCGTTGCTTACTTTGCTCTTAGATATGGTAGAGAAGAACTTGACAGACATTATAGATTTGTTAAAAGCAGAGGTGTTGGACTATTCTTTGGTGCTTGGTGTTTCATAGTAACATTAGCTTGTTGTTTACTAGGAATGTACTCAAAAGACCAATTCGAAATGTTCTTAAAGATTATTACTCCGCTAGTTTTAGTTGCTTTAGGTTTAATTTTACCAATTCTTAGAAAAGCAGAAGACAACAAAAAAATGTAATTTATAAAGAAATAAAGGAACTTTGGTTCCTTTATTTTCTTTAAGATATAAATAATGATTTTAATTTAATCAATTAGGGTAAATTTAAAATGATAGGAGGTATTGATATGAATAATATTGAAATTTCAAAAGAGTTATTAACTTTTATTGATTCAAGTAAAAGTATGTTTCATACAGTTGATACAATGAAAAAATATTTTGATAAAGCTGGTTATACATTTTTACCAGAAAATGCAAAATGGGAAATAAAAAAAGGTGGAAATTACTATACTACAAGAAATAATTCAAGTATATTAGCTTTCCAAGTAGGAGAAGAACTTAGCGATTATCATTTCCAAATCACAGCTGCACACAGCGACTCTCCAACATACAAGGTTAAAGCAGTTCCAGAAATGGAAGCACCAGGAGAACATTTGAAATTAAATGTTGAAGGTTATGGTGGAATGATTGACTCAACTTGGTTTGATAAACCTTTAAGTCTTGCAGGTAGAGTTTTAGTTAGAGAAAATGGAAATATTGTAAATAAATTATTCAATATTGATAAAGATATTTTAATGATACCAAATGTTGCAATTCACTTAAACAGAGAAGTAAATAATGGTTATGCTTATAATAAACAAGTTGACTTATTACCTTTATTCTCAGCAGGAGAATTAAAGAAAGGCGATTTCGATAAAATGATTGCTGAAGAATTAGGAGTTAAAGTTGAAGATATAGTTGCAAAAGATTTATTCTTAGTAAATCGTCAAAGACAATGTATTTGGGGATATAAAGATGAATTCGTTTCAACTCCAAAACTTGATGATTTACAATGTGCATTTACATCAATGAAAGCATTTTTAGATTCTAAAAATCCAAAGGCAATAAATGTTTGTGCAGTTTTTGACAACGAAGAAGTTGGCTCAAACACAAAACAAGGTGCAATGTCAACATTTATGAAAGATGCTTTAAAGAGAATTAATGCTTCACTTGGTTTTGGAACTGATGAATATCATCAAGCAGTAGCAAAATCTTTCTTAGTAAGTTGTGATAATGCTCATGCTGTTCATCCAAATCATCCTGAACTTTATGATCCAACAAATAGAACATTTATGAACAAAGGTATTGTAATTAAAGAAGCAGCAAATCAAAAATATACTACTGATGCTTTCAGTAGAGCAGTATTCTTAGAAATTTGTAAAAAAGTAGATGTTCCTACACAATACTTTGCAAATAGATCTGATAAAGTTGGTGGATCTACTCTTGGAAACTTATCAAATATTCAAGTTAGTTTACATGCTCTTGATATAGGAGTTGCACAACTTGGAATGCACTCAAGCTATGAAACTTGTGGAATTAAAGACACAGGATATATGGTTACTGCATTGAAAGAATTCTTCTCAACAAATATTAAAATTGATTGTGCTGACGGAGTGATTTTTGAATAATGGCAAGAAGAATTACGCCAAAAGAAATGGCTGAAGATAAGGCTAAAGTTTCCCTTACAGGATTAACTATAATCATGATGGGAACTTTGTTTATATATTTTTTATGGGCTGTTATAAACAGTAAATTTTTAGTTAATTTCAGCATAGATTCATTAGTTGGAGTAGTTGCTTTTGTAATCTTAGTTAGAAATTTAAAACTAAAATATGATGTAATTAAAAAATATACAAGTGAAAAACAATTTATGATTTTAGATTTTGTTGCTTTTGTTCTATGCTTTTTAATAAAAGTTGTAGTACAAATACCATTTGATTTTTCTTTAATCATATTATTGCTTTCACATTATGCGACAAAGCAAATATTTAATAAAATTATAGAAAAAAAATGATGTTCAAATGAGCATCATTTTTTGTTTTGAAATTTAATTTTATATTTTCTTTATGGAATTTTTGATATTATATATAACTTTATCCTTAGGAACATCATCGCGTTTTTTAAATATAGGTGTTGGACGACCATCATTTTCTTTTTCTTCAAAACTCAATTCATAAATTCCATCTTTTGAGATTATATTATTCAATTCTTCTTCCAGATATCCTTGAGAAATTTGATATTTTAATTTTCCATTATTTTCGGTAATTTTTAATGTTCCAACGCTTTTACCATTTTGCAAAATAAAAAATGAAAATATATTTTCTTTTATCGAATATGGTTCAGATAATTCCAAATTTTTAACGTCTTTAATTGCTGTACCAGTTAGTTTTTCTTTTACAAAAATCTCTTTTGCATAGTCAACAACTTTTTTAGGAACTGGACTGCTAATCAAATAAAATCCATTTTTGCTTTTATTTGTAGTATAAAATTCTTTATTTTTATTAGAATTACAAGAACATAAAGCTAAAACAGAAAATAAGAAAAAAATTTTTAATAATTTTTTCATTAAATTTATCCTCCAGTATGTTTTTATAATATTTTTAGATTTTTGTTATTTTAAAACAAATTAAACAGTCTCCATTCGTATACCTCGAACAATTTAATGATATTTTTTTAAAATTAACAAATGTTTTCATAAGACCATCCTATAATAAATAATTATACTATTAAAAATAAAACTGATAAATGTATTTTTTATTGATTAGAGTATACCATATTATTTTATCAATAGTCAATCAATATAAAATATTAATTTTAGATTTTTTAGTGACAATTTAAAAAATACTTGTCTTAGATTAGATAAAAATTTAATATTTGACAACGAAAAATTATTATGCTATGCTCATAGTAGTGGTAAAAAGAAAAAATAATATTTTGATCATTATTAAAAAACGATTTTATACGATATATAGGTTAGGAGAGAATTGTTTTAAATAATTCTCTCTTTTTGTTTTCTTATAATAAAATGGGGGTATTCTTTAATTAGATACAGAGAAAAGGTAAAATCAATTTAGAAGTATTAAAAAATTTAAAGGAGGTTTTTTATGAAACCATTTATTTATAATATTCCTGTGAAGGTATATTTTGGAGAAGGACAACTTTCCAATCTTGGAAGAGAATTGTCAAAATATGGAAAAAAAGTTTTATTAACTTATGGAGGAGGTTCCATTAAAAAGATAGGACTTTATGATGAGGTTATCAAAGAAATAAAAAGTGCAGGACTTGAAGTTTTTGAACTTTCAGGGATAGAACCTAATCCTAGAATAGAATCTGTTAGAGAGGGTGCTAGAATATGTAAGGAAGAAAATATTGATGTAGTTCTTGCCGTTGGTGGAGGATCAACGATTGACGCCTCAAAATTTATTTGTGCTGGAGCAAAAGTTGATTTTGACCCTTGGGATTTTCTTGATTTAGAAAAAAGAGCAAAAATAGAAGATGCATTGCCTCTTTTAACTATATTAACACTTTCAGCAACTGGTTCTGAAATGGATAATGGTGGAGTTATTTCAAACCTTAAAACAAATGAAAAATTAAGTAATGGTTCAATGGCTATGTTACCAAAGGTTTCTTTTCTTGACCCTAAGAATACATACAGTGTAAGTGAGTATCAAACTGCTTGTGGTTCAGCAGATATTTTAAGTCATATCCTAGAAGTTTATTTTACAACAGAAAATGATTTATTTATGCTTGATTGTGTTATGGAAGGTCTTATGAAAACAGTAATAAAATATGCTCCGATAGCAATGAAAGACCCTACAAACTATGAAGCTCGTGCTAATTTAATGTGGGCATCTTCATGGGCAATAAACGGTTTTATAAATGGAAGTAAATCAACTGCATGGAGTTGTCACCCAATGGAACATGAACTTTCAGCATTTTATGATATAACTCATGGACATGGACTTGCAATATTAACTCCTCGTTGGATGCAATATTGTTTAAATGATGAAAATATTTATAAATATGTTCAATTCGGAGTTAATGTTTTTGGCATAGATAAAAATCTGTCTGATAGAGAAATTGCAGAAAAAGCCATTGAAAAACTTTCTGAATTTTTATATAATGACTTAAAATTACAAAGTACATTAACAGATGTAAATATTAATGATGAAAATTTTGCTATTATGGCTAAGAAGGCTTGTAAGGGAAAAGAAAGTATAAAAGGATTTAAAGAATTAACACCAGAAGATATAGAAAATATCTATAGAATGTGTTTGTAAACTTTAATAAAAATTTTAAAAATAATTGAATAAGAACCCCACCCTTCCACGATGCTTTGCATCGGGTGGGTACCCGGGAACCTTGATGTTTCACAATGTTTCACAATAAGAACCCCACCCTTCCACGATGCTTTGCATCGGGTGGGTACCCGGGAACCTTGTTGTTTCACAATGTTTCACAATAACAACCCCACCCTTCCACGATGCTTTGTATCGGGTGGGTACCCGGGAACCTTGTTATTTCACAATAAAAACTCATCTAACTTGTTTAGATGAGTTTTTTTATATAATTATGATATAATTTTATTTTATGTCAATATATATGATGAAAAATACCAGTTTTAATATTTGACAAAAAACAAAAAATGTGATATTCTCGTGATAACGATTTACCTAGAATATAAAGTAAATGGATAAATTAATTTTTTAAAATGTATTATATATGAAATGTTTTTTGTTTTGCTTTGGAGGGTGTTATGTGTAATTTGTTTTTTAAATATTTTATAAAACAGAAAAAGAATATTCTATTCCTTATTATGATTATAATTTTTGGGATTGTTATGTTTTCTGTTTCAAAAATTGAAAATAATAAAAATAAAGAAGAACAAATTTATTCTAAAGAAAGAGCTATAGAAATATTTAAAGAAGAAATTAAAGAGGTGGATAAAGATTTAGAAAGCAGTAATATTTCAGATGAAGAAAGAATAGAATTAAATAATATGAAAAAAAGAAATATTTCCAATATACAGAATTATGAAAAAATAATCCAAGACATTAAAACGGAAAATTGGCAAGTATTATATGAAGATGAATTAAAGCTTTCTTTAGATTCCAATGGAAATTTTGCTCTAAAAGGATTTAGTACAAATGGAATAGATTATGCTGCAAATAAATTGACAGCAGAGATAACTTACAAAATATTAAAGTATTTAAAGGAAAATAACATTCCTTCAGCTCATCCATTATATTTAGATAAAACAGAGTTTGAACAACCTCGAACTTCAGAAGAAAGTAAACTTCTTGACTATTATAGCAAAAAAACATTAATTGGAACTTCACATAGATTATGGGATTTTTTTACAAATAATTTAGTATTAATCTATACTTTTATAATTGTAGTAACTTTTGGAATTCTATTTTCAAAGCTGGAGGATAGTCAAAATAAAACAATTAGATTTTTAAGGATATCGGGGGCAAGTAAATTTAGGATTGTATCGTCGGGGCTTTTCACAGGTGGAATTTTAACGATTATGCTTGGACTATTGATACCTGCAATATTTTTTGGAATAGAATTTTTAATAAATGGTTCATCATCTTTTAAATATCCGATTACAACTTATATTGTAAAAAATGATTATTTTTCACTTATGAGTTTTGGATATAAGATTGTTCCAATATCTGATGTTTTATTAAAAAGTTTGATTTTGTTTTTACTCTATGGACTATTTATTTTCCTATTTACAAGTGCAATTTCAACTTTTGTAAAATCAAGTGTAAAATCCGTTATTTTATCCTTTGGGATGATAGTGACTTTACAGATGTTTAATAAATGGTATAATCCGTTTTCGTACTGGAGAGTTGGAAAGATTGCAGACGGAAGTATAAATATTTTATCTAAAACTGTTACTTATAGTTTTAACAAATCTTGTAAAATTTTAGTAATTGGAATTTGTATTTTAACAATTTTATTGATTTGTATAGCTTTTATTCAAGATAGAAGAATGAGGAAATATGCATAATATATTTGACATATTAAGTAAAATATGATATAAGTACATTAAAGAGTTTATTGAGTAAAACATAGTAATCACATTTTAAAAAGGAGTTAATATTATGAAAAAACTATTTAAAAAATTTTACTTGATTTTATGTTTGATGGTAACGATTTTTTCTGTTATGACTGTATCTACTAAAGCAGATGAAGTTATGAAAAAACCATATAAAAATTATGAAGTTAAGGGGGAAGTAATTCCAAGAACAAGATATGTTGGAGACCATCCTTGGTTTTCTTCAAAAGGTTTGCCACCAAAAAAGAAATATTTTGGAAACATAAAAATTGATGGTTTTATCTATCATGGAACTTTAACTCTTACAGAATATCAGCCTACAGGCAATGGTGGATATTTAGGATTATATTCAGGATATGTTCAACGTTAGAATTATATTTAAAATATACTTATTGTAGTAAGTAATAGTTTTGGCTCAATAAGCTCTTTCCATTTTTGGAGGTATATATGAATCACCTTTTTTTTAAATATTTTATAAAACAGAAGATATTTTTTTTGTTTTTTATATTTATTATATTGTTTGGAGTTGTAATTTCGTTGAATTCACAATTTGAAAATAAAAATAGTACAAAAAAAGAAATTTCTCATTATGAACAAGTTATAGATGTAAATAAGCAAGATATTGAACAGATAGATGAAGAATTAAAAAATGTTGGAAATTCAGAAGAAGATATAAATGATTTAAACAATTCAAAAAAACACTTTTTAAAAGTAATAGAAACTTATGAAATGCTTATTAAAAATGTAAAAAATAATAATTGGAAAAGTATGTATGAATATGAAATGAGTAATCTTAAAGATGCTGATGGACAATTTACTATATATGCTGTAAATAACTTTTTTATAAATGAATTGACTGTAGAAATTTCTTATGAAACTTTAAAATATTTAAAAGATAATAATATTTCTTCTGCATATCCTCTGAGTTTGCAGAGAACGGAATTTGACCAGCCTAGAACTTCAGAAGAAAGTAAATTTCTTGATGAAAATTGCAAAAAAACATTAATCGGAACTTCACATAGATTATGGGATTTTTTTACAAACAATTTAGTATTAATCTATACTTTTATAATTGTTGTAACTTTTGGTATTTTATTTTCAAAGCTGGAGGAGAGCCAAAATAAAACAATTAGATTTTTAAGGACATCGGGTGCAAGTAAATTTAGGATTGTATTCTCGGGGCTTTTTACAGGTGGAATTTTAACGATTATACTTGGACTATTAATACCTGCAATATTTTTTGGAATAGAATTTCTAATAAGCGGTTCATCATCTTTTAAATATCCGATTACAACTTATACTGTAAAAAATGATTATTATTCACTTATGAGTTTTGGATATAAGATTGTTCCAATATCTGATGTTTTAACAAAAAGTTTGATTTTGTTTTTACTCTATGGACTATTTATTTTCCTATTTACAAGTGCAATTTCAACTTTTGTAAAATCAAGTGTAAAATCCGTTATTTTATCCTTTGGGATGATAGTGACTTTACAGATGTTTAATAAATGGTATAATCCGTTTTCGTACTGGAGAGTTGGAAAGATTGCAGACGGAAGTATAAATATTTTATCTAAAACTGTTACTTATAGTTTTAACAAATCTTGTAAAATTTTAGTAATTGGAATTTGTATTTTAACAATTTTATTGATTTGTATAGCTTTTATTCAAGATAGAAGGAGGAATGGATATGCCTAGTTTGTGTATAAAAAATCTTACTAAAAGATATGGAGAGAATGTAGTTTTAAATGATTTATCTTTAGAGCTTGAAAATGCAGAGGTTTGGGCTTTGGTTGCACCTAATGGAACTGGAAAAACTACTCTTTTAGATTGTATTACAAATTTGAATAGCTATCAATCCGGACAGATTACTGTAAATGGTATAGATAATAGGGATAATGCTATTTTTAAAAAATTGTCATATTTACAGGATGCAAGTATTTTATTTCCGAATTTAACAGGACTTGATCATTTGAAATTTGTTTCTAATATACAAAAATTGCCAAAGACAAGAATAAAAGAAATTGTAAGTTTAACAAAGATTGAAAAATTTTATAAAAGACCTGTAAAGACATATTCTTTGGGAATGAAACAGAGATTACTTTTGGCTATTGCACTTATTAATAATCCTGAAGTTTTATTGCTTGACGAGCCTTTTAACGGACTTGATCCTAGCAGTCAAATAGAGCTTAGAGTTATGTTAAAGGAAATATCGGAAAGGGGAACTCTGGTAATTTTATCTACACATTTTTTAGGAGAAATTAGCCAATTAACTGATAATCTTCTGTTCTTAAAGGACAAAAAAATTGTCAAAAAAATTGTAGAAGATGAATTTTTAATCTATGCTATTGATACTACTTCAAATGATCAAGCTTTAGAAATTTTATCTCCATTTGTAGTAAGTGCTGAAATTGAAAAAGATATGATTATTTGTCAATTTAAAAAGAATTCTTTTGACGATGCAATTAAGACAATACAGGATAAAGGAATAAAATTAATTAAAATAAGAGAGCATATAAATGCTTCTGAACAGATGTATCAAAGACTGTTTGCTGAGTAGGTGAATATTATGAATACTTTGGTATTAGAATTTAAAAAATTTATAAGAAGTAGAATTTTTGTAGTGATTTTAGGAGTTATGTTAGTTTTATTAGCTTCTCTATTTTATAAAAATTATTTAAATTATCAACAAACTGACGCCGATAAAAAACATGAATTACTTTTGATAAAAAAAGAAATAGGGGACATTTTATATCCTGCTAACGGAAAGTCGCCTTGTATATATTCTGGGGATAAAGAAAAAATGGATTTGTTAAAAAAATCTCTTGAAATATCAGAAAAGACTTTAAAACTAAAGCACAGCGGAGATGATAGAGGCTATATGGAAAGTGCAATTTTGATGTATGAAAAAATCATTGAAATCAAAGAAAACGAAATAAATTTTTCCACGTCAAAAAGTTATGCCCAACATGAAAAAGAAAGGTTATCAGAAATAATAAAAGCAAATAGAACTTTTCAATATGAAGAAGCTCCGTTGGATGGAGTTTTGCTTGAATATAATAATATAAAATATATTTTATCTGGAATTCTTTTGATGACTCTATCTTATTTCTTTTTAACAACTTATTTAGATTTTTATTATCATAAGGGATTTTTATTTACACTTCCAATGAAAAAGACGAGTTTTATAATTGGAAAGGCTATTATTTCTTTTATTATTAATATTGTATTAATAATAAGCCAGTTTGGTTTAAGTTTAGTTTTTTCTTTTCTTTGGAAGTGGAAAAATACTTTTAATTACCCTGTGTTTTCTGATTTGACTGGAGGATTTTTACCTGTTAATAAGGCTTTGGTTAATTATGTGGGAATAGAAATTGGGACATGTTTTGTTGCATTGATTATTTCTACTGTTTTATTCAGCTTATATATAAAAGTTAAAAAATAAAAATTTTACTGTAAAATATATTATAAATATTTTACAGTTTTTTATGGGTAAAACATTTTTAGTAATATATTTTTGCTAAATAATTATAAATTTTCAAGCGGGAAAATTAGTGAAAATAATTTTCATAAAGTGTTTTATTTTAAATTAAATTATGTTATAATTATATTGATGTTTGTAAACGATTTTTATATTTAATTTTAATTCAAAGGAGTGATAACATGTCAGTACCTACTATAAAAGATGTAGCTAAATTAGCTGGGGTTTCTATTTCAACTGTTTCAAGAGTTATGAATGAGTCAAAACCTGTAAGCCCAGAATCAAGAAGAAAGGTTTTAGATGCTATAAAGAAATTAGATTTTAAGCCTAATGAATTGGCAAGAAGTCTTGTAATGAGAAAATCAAATATGATAGGTGTTATTGTAAAAGATATAGGAATTTCTTATATGGCTCAAATTATTAGAGGAATTGAAGAAATTGGAAGAATGTACAATTATGATATTTTACTTTCTAGTACATACGGAGATATTGAAGTAGAGCATAAGATTATCGAATTTATGTGCACTAAACAAGTTGAAGGAATTATTATGATAAGTGAAAAGATTAATCCGGAAATTTTGTTTAAGTTGAAAAGTAAAAATATTCCATTTGTAAGACTTGATAAATTTTATGAATATACTGATGAACATACAGTAAGTATTGATTACAAATCAACTTGTAATAAAATGACTAACTATCTTGTTGATGAAGGACATGAAAGTATTGTTTTTATAAGTGAGGATATTACAAGTAGAATTGGTAGAGAAAAACTTGCTGGATTTAATGAAGCTGTTGCTGAAAGAAAAGTAAAATCAGCTCTTATAAATGCAAAGGATATAACAGTTCAAGCTGGATATGATATGGGAGAAGAAATTTTCAAGCTTATCAAAGATAATAAATCAACAGTTGTTTTTGCAAGTGAAGATTCTTTAGCAATTGGTTTTATAAGTTATTGTTATGATAACGGACTTAAAGTTCCTCAAGATATTTCAGTTGCAGGCTTCGGAGATGATATAATCGCATCTATTTACAGACCTGCACTTACAACAATAGAAGAACCATATTATGATATGGGTGCAATATCTATGAGAAAGTTGATTAAGGAACTTAGAAACGAAGAAAAATTAAAGGATGTTACAATCTTACCTTCAAGAATTGTTGAAAGAGGATCTGTTGCTACTTTTAAGAAAAAAAATAAATAATTAAAAAATTGCTCTTCTTTTTGAAGAGCTTTTTTTGAATTGGGAGAAGGTGATTAAATGGGGATTTATTTAGCTGTTAGAGATGGCTTTAAAAAGACAAAAACAAAATTTATACTGGGATGCGCCTTTGATATAATTAGCAGTTTAATTTTAATTTATTTAGTTATTTTATCTGGAAAGATTGTAGATTTATTTAAAAGTCCAAATTTTGAGGCTTCAAAAGTTTATAGTTATGTAGCTTTGATGATATTTTTAGGCTTAGTTAACTTTTTAAGTTTTATGACTTTTGCTTATTTATCTTTTGGCTCAGGCGCTAAGTTAAAGATGTACTATAAGGATATAATTTTTAGAAAAATATTAAAGAAATCTCCTGATTTTTTTCAAAAAAATACTGCAGGAGATGTTATTGGCTTAGCAGATAATGAAACTAAATACATATATGAATATTTTAGTTTTGGAATTTTATTAGCATGTGATTCTATTTTTATGCCATTAATTTGTGCAATTTATCTTGTGTTCTTTCTTTCTTGGGAACTAACTATCGCAGTTATGTTGCCTTTTGTTTTCACAGCAATTATCACAAATTTAATAAGTAAAAAAGTTGGTAAAGTAAGTGAAGAAATGAATTTGACTTTTGGAAAGTCAAGTCAGGAAATTTTAGAGATAATTGAAGGAATAAAATTAATAAAAAGTTATGTTAACGAAGAGGTAAGACAAAAAAATATTTCTAAAATAATTAAATATTATTTCGATTTAGCATATTTAGAATCAAATCTTTGGATGATGTCTTTTCTTTCAAACTCATTTATAAGAGTGGTATCAATGGTAATAGGACTATTTTATGGTGCTTTTTTAGTTAGAAATGGAAGTATTTCAATCGGAAAACTTGTAACATTTTTTGGACTTGGAGAGACTTTAGCATGGTCTTTTTGGGGACTTGGTGACTGTATAAATACCTATAAAAGAGCATTAGTTTCAATAAATAGAATAAATCTTTTACTTGATGATAAGACAGAAATTGAAGATGGTGATAAAATTTTAGAAGATTTTTCTACTATGGAATTTAAAAACTTTTCTTTTTATTATCCTGAAGAAAAAGAGGCTTCACTTAAAGATATAAGTTTTAAACTAAATAAGGGAGAAACTTTAGGGATTGTTGGTAAAAGTGGAAGTGGAAAGAGTACATTAGTAAAACAAATTTTAAGATTTTATAATTTTGATAAAAACAAGGTTTTTATTAATAATATACCTTATGAGGAATATGAAATTACATCAGTAAGAAGTAAATTTGGATATGTAAGTCAAGAGAATATTTTGCTTTCAAAAACTGTAAGAGAAAATATTTTATTTGGTAGTGTATCAGAAGATGATGAAAGAATTATTAATGTTATTAAAAAAGCAGATTTTTATAAGGATATACAAAATTTAGAAAAAGGACTTGATACAGTTGTTGGAGAACGTGGTCTTGGACTTTCTGGTGGACAAAAACAAAGAATTTCTCTAGCAAGAGCGTTATATCGTGATCCTGAAATTCTAGTTTTAGATGATTCTTTTTCTGCGATTGATGCGAATACTGAAAGTAAGATTATTAATTCACTTAAAGAAAATAGAAAAAATAGAACTAATATAATTATTTCTCATAGAATTTCTGCAGTTGAACATGCTGATTTAATTTTGGTTATGGATAATGGAGAAATAGTAGATAGAGGAACTCATGAGGAACTTATTTCCAAAGATTCTTGGTATAAAGAACAATTTGAGTATCAAAGTCTAGACAAGGAGGAAGAAGATGAAGAATAAGAAATTAAAGTTTTTAACTTCCTACCTTTTAGAAGAAAAGTTTTTACTTTTTACAGGCTCAATTTGTACTATTTTTAGAGTTTTTCTTGATGTGTATATACCAACAGTTATTTCATCAATTATAGATGCAGATTTGGTTAATATGGATAATTTTAATTCCTTTATTTTAAATAAAGTGTTATTCTATTTAGCATTAAACTTAGCTGTTGTAGGATTTACTTTTGTAGTAAGAATTACTTTTAATAAAATTTCTTGTAATATCGCATACAAGATTCAATTTAGTCTAATTAGACGTATGCAAAGTTTCAAGATGCAATATTTTGATAGTTCTTATGCAGGAGATTTAGTTTCTAGATTTACAACTGATACAAATACAATTAAAGAGTTATATCAAACTCTTTTAAATGACTTACTAGCTTTTGTTTTAAATCTAGGAATGATGTTAACTGTTATGTTTTTCATTAGTCCATATTTATTATTAATAGTGTTGGTTTATTTGCCATTAATGTATGTGATTACAAAATATTATGGTCAAAAACTTACAGAAGTTACTAAAACTATAAGAAAACATGAGGGAATTACAAGCTCAATCTATAATGAAACTATTAAATCTTTACCTGTAATTCAAGTTTATGGAAATGAAGATTTGATGATTAAGTCTTTTGAAAAAGAAAATAAAGAAGTTGAGAAAAACTATATAAGAAGAACTTTAATCAATGCTTTATTCTCTTGGAATCTGATGGACTTTGTAATGATTGTTACTAGTGCTATAATAATTTTAGTATTTACTATTTTAAAACTAAATGGACTAGGTTTAAGTGTTGGTATATTATATATTCTGATTGAATACAATAAAAGAATTTTAAGGCTATTTATGAATTTCTTATCTGAAATAAATAGATATAAAACTGCGCTTGTTTCTTGTGATAGAATCATCAAAATTTTCGAAATTGAAGAAGAAAAAACAACGGATAGGGAAATTGAACTTGAAGGAAATATTGAATTTAAAAATGTTGGTTTTGAATATAAAGAAAATGTTCCGGTTTTAAAAGATGTCAACTTCAAACTTGAAAAGGGAAAATCAATTGCTTTTGTTGGTGCAACTGGAAGTGGGAAATCAACAATAATGAATTTAATTTTAGGTTTTTATGAAAATCAAAAAGGAGAAATTTTACTTGATGGACAAAATATAAAAACTTTAAGTAAAGCATCATACAGAAAACAAATGGCAGTAGTGCTTCAAGATCCTTATATTTTTACAGGAAGTATAAAAGATAATATTACTCTTAAAGATGAAAATATAACTGAAAAAGAAGTGCTAGATGCTATTGTAAAAGTTGGAGGGGAAAATCTTTTACAAAGAAGAGATAATAATTTAGATTTTGAGCTTGCAATAAGTGGTTCGGATTTATCACTTGGAGAAAAACAAATCATCTGTTTTGCTAGAGCAATAGTTAGAAATCCAAAAGTTTTAATTTTGGATGAAGCAACTGCAAATATTGATACTGAAACGGAAAAAATTATCAATTATGGAATTGATGTTTTAAAACAGGGTAGAAGCACAATTATTATTGCACATAGATTGTCCACTGTTAAAAATTGTGATACAATAGTTATGATAGAAAACGGAAAAGTTTTAGAAACAGGTACACATGATGAGCTTATCGCTCTTAATGGAAAATATAAAACTTGGTACGAAATACAATCTGCAAAAGGGGACAAATAATGAAACAAGAGTATTATGACTTATATGATATTGTTATTAAAGATATAAATAGTGAAGGGTATTTTGTTTATTCCAATATGGCAAAAAAACATATTAGGGAAAAGTTAGGAATGACAGTCGAACAACAAAAAAGAGCTTTTCAATTTTTTGAACTTATGGGTTATTTTAATCAACATGAAAAATTCCCAAAGATTTATATAAGAAGTACAAAACTTAAAGGTGGTTGTTAATAAAAGAGCTGTGAGAACAGCTCTTTTTTGTTGGGAAAATATACTTTGAAAAGTGATATGACGTGAAAAAATTTCTTTATAATAAATAAAATTTTAAGTTTATTTACTGTTAATGTTAGGATATTAAACGAAGTTTTTTCCTCATCCGTCATCTCGACCGAAGTGAAACGTAGTGGAGAGATCTCATACTTTTGCTTTAGCAAAAGTAAATGTATCGAAGATACATAGAAAAATTATTTTAGAGTCTCTTTCAGAAAGACTATTCCTTATTACTAGCAAAATTAAGTAAAAAATTTTTTAAAATAGTTAATTTTGGAATAATCATATGCATAAATTTATTTCTATATAATGGAGCTTTATGAGATCTCTCCACTCCGTTTCGCTTTGCTCAACTTCGGTCGAGATGACGTATAATGAGATACTTTTATTTAATAGATTATCGTTAACAGTAAATTAGCTTGCGAATTTTTTAATATATCTTTAATGCTATGATACTTATCAAAGAAAAACCCATGTTTTTTGCAATAAAAAAAGCAGATTGCTCTGCTTTTTATTTTTAGTCCATATTGTATCTTTTTTTGAATTTTTCAATTCTACCACCTTTTTCAACAAATCTTTGACGACCTGTATAGAATGGATGTGAGTCAGAACTGATTTCAATTTTAATTAATGGATAAGTGTTACCATCTTCCATTTCTATTGTTTCATTTGAAGTTTTTGTTGAACCACAGATGAATTTATATCCACTTGTTGTATCCATAAAAACTACTTTATTGTATTCTGGATGTATTCCCTTTTTCATTGTTTTCACCTCACTTAAATATTGTAAATTAATCACTTTAGGTATTATATCATATCATAAAACTTAAATCAAGTATTTTTAGTGAATAAATTGAAAAATATGCTTCTTGGATTGCAAAAAATTTTTATAAATGTTATCCTTATATTACAATTTTTTTAAGTATTATTTAACAATTATTTGAAACGGAGAAAAAAATGGAGAATAGAACAACGAAAAATCTAAATATATTTATTATGTTTTTATTATTTGTGGAATATATTTTATTTGATTTTAAAAGTACAAATTACGAATATAATTTTGTATTTTTACTTTTGTACGTATCGTTTATAAATTTTAGAACATATCAGATTCAAAATTTAAAGTATAAAAAATATAGTATTTTTTTTGATTTTATATTTTTTATGCTTATGATGTTTTTTAGATTAGAAAACTTTTATATACTTGTAATTAGTTTCATATTTCAGTTGTATAGATATTTAGAATTTAAATTTGCATTAATAATTAATGTTTGTATTTATTTTATTTTAATTATAGAAAGTTCATATTCTTTATTTAATTCATATATAAATTTGATTTTCTATTTTATGTGTAATGCTTTAATTATTGCTTATTTTTATATTAATAATAGAATTATTATTTTAGAAGATGAAAAAATGATTGGTGATAGCAAGTATAATGAGTTAGTCTTAAAAATACAGGAATTAAAGAAAAATCAATTAGATTTATTAGGTGCTAGTAAAACTGAAGAAAGAAACAGAATAGCTAGAGATTTACATGATTCAGTTGGGCACTTGTTATCAACTTTATCTATTCAGTTAACGGCTTTAGAAAAAATTACAAAAAGTAGAGATTTAGATATTAGTGAAAATATTGGAGAACTTAAGAACTTTACTCAAGATGGACTTAGAGAAGTTAGAAAAATTATTCACGATATGAAAGTTGAAGATAATAATTGGAAAGCTAATATTGAAAAATTGATTAATAATTCAGGTATAAAAATTAATTATATAGTTAATGAAGAAACTTGGAAACTAAATGAAAGACAAGAACAAGCTATTTATAGAATTATTCAAGAATTTATAACTAATAGTCAAAAGTACGCAAATACTAATAAAATCAATATTAGTTTAATTTTTTCAGAAGATTCTCTAGTTTTAAGTATGAGAGATTTCGGAAAAGGTTGCGAAAAATTAGAAGAAAAAGGCGGTTTGCTCTCAATTAGAGAAAGAGTGAATGAATTACATGGAAAAATGAATGTGGAATCTGGAAATAATAAAGGCTTTTATCTACAGGTTTACATTCCGAGGGTTATATAATGGAAAAGATAAAATTAGTAATAGTAGATGATGAAAAATTAATAAGAAGTGGATTAAAAATGATGTTAGAGGGTTATGATAATTTAGAAATAGTAGCTCTAGCAAAAGATGGTAAAGAAGGATATGAATTAGCTAAGGAATTTAATGCGGATATAGTTTTAATGGATATTAGAATGCCGGAATATAGTGGATTAGATGGTATAAGATTTATTAAAAATTCCGAATTAGAAACAAAAATATTAATTTTAACTACTTTTAGAGATGTAGATTATATTATAGAAGCTATGAACTTGGGTGCTTCAGGATATTTATTAAAAGATTCTTCTGATAAAGAAATATATGATGCTATTAATTTAGCATATTCTGGAAAAGTGATTTTAGATTCTGAAATATCTAATTTACTTTTAATAAATCAAGACAAGACAATTTCCGAAAAAAATTTAGAGGTAAATTTGACAGATAGAGAAAAAGAATATATAAAATTAGTATCAAATGGATATAATAATAAAGAAATATCAAATATATTGTTTTTATCAGAAGGAACAGTTAAAAATAATATAAGTGCAATTTTATTAAAACTAAATTTAAGAGATAGAACTCAACTAGCAATTTTTGGACACGAAAATGGTATAAAATAATCTTTAATTTTAAAACAGTTATTAATTACATATAATTAGTAACTGTTTTTTAGTGACTAAAGTAATGATAAAAAGTTACTTTATGTATTAGAAATTTGTATTTTTAAAGTTTATAATTAATATATAATATTTAAGAAGTGAGGGAAAAAGATATGGCATATATTGAAGTAAAAAATTTAAACAAATCTTATAACGAAAATAGAGTATTAAAAGATTTAAGTTTTGATATAGAAAAAGGAATAATTTTTGGACTTATAGGTCCTAATGGTGCAGGTAAGACAACTTTAATAGATATAATAACAGGATTGACTAAAGCTGATTCTGGTGAAGTGTATTTAGATGGACTATCTGTAAAAAATGATATTGTAAAAATAAAGAGTAAACTTGGTGTCGTTCCACAAGATTTAGCTTTGATGGAAAATATAAGTGCAAAAGATAATTTAATTTATTTTGCTTCTTTATATGGATTAACAGGAAGTTTATTAAAGGAAAGAGTTAATGAAGCATTAACAATGACTGGTTTATTAGATAGAAGTAAAGAAAAAGTTAAGAACTTTTCAGGTGGTATGAAGAGAAGATTAAATATTGCAGCTGCAATTATGCATAAACCAGAAATACTAATTTTAGATGAACCTACAGTTGGAGTAGACCCACAATCTAGAAATTTTGTCTTTGATTTTTTGAAAAAAATGAATCAAGAAGGAACAACTATTTTATATATATCTCATTATATGGAAGAAATTGAGATTTTATGCGACCAAATTTTATTAATGGATTTAGGAACAGAGATAGCTTCAGGAAGTAAAAGTAAAATTAAGTCAATGGTATCTCATAACTCTAAAGTTAAAGTTGTTTTTGATAGACTACCAAATGAATTAATAGATAATATTAGTATTAAAGTAAATGGAGTTATTAATGCTGAAATTAAAAATAAGGAATTAATTTTAACTATAGCTAATAATGATTTTTCTATGATGAGACTTATTCAAGAAATTGAGAAAACAGATTCTATTATTAAATCAATTTCTGTTGATGAAATTACATTAGAAGAAACTTTTATACAACTAACAGGAAAAAGTCTTCGTGATTAGGAGGAAAAGATGAATTTTAAAAAATATTTTATAGCAAATCAAAGAGTAAATCTATCACAAATTGGGTTTTTGCTATTATCAATGTTATTTATACCTACGGTTATAAGCTTGTTTTTAGGATATACTGCTGGAAACAAACTTAATCCTAATGTAATGGCTTTAAATATAAAGACTAAAATTATAATTGAAGAAAAAGGCTTAATAAAAGAAAATCTAGATAGTTTTTTCAAGAGTTTAGAAGAAGGAAAAGTTTTAAAATTGGTTGAAAAAGGAAAATCAGATTTTTCAATAAAGATTCCTGAGGGTTTTTTTGAGTCATTAAAAAATGGAGATAATTCTAAAAAAATAGAAATAAGAAGAGAAAAAAATACAGATGTGATAGATTTTGAAATTATTAAATCAATAAGTATTTCACTACTTAAAAATGATTTAAAATTAAAAAATTATGGCAAGTTGCTAAGTGATAATAACAAAAATAAAGATTTGGCAGAAGATATCATAAAAGAAATTGACAGTAAGTCCATTGTTGAGTATAAAGAAAATATACATAATGGAGAAAAAGCTTTAACTGGTATTCAATATTATTCTGTAATTGGTTTATCCTTTATGTTCACAACTGTTTTAGGCGCTCTTTTAAGCACAAAAAAGAAAGAATTTAGCGCATTAAATAAAAGATTGTCGTTAATCCCTATTTCTACTATTAAAAGAGAAATATACTCATTTTTTGATAATTTTATTTCATTTTTTGGAATATCAATTATTTATATTATTCTATTTAGATTTATAGATAATACAAATTTTTCTGGAAATATACTTCTTTATTCTTTATTAAATATGCTTTTATTATTTTTTGTAATGTCAATAGCACATTTTATATCTACTTTAATAAAAGAAGATTATATAAGTGTAGTAGGTGGATTTTTTAATATGCTTCCTATATTATTTTCAGGAATGATACCTTTTGAAAAAATATTTGGAGAAAATAGTATTTTTACAAATTTAGTTTATCACAATTATTTTAAAGAATATTTTATAAATCCATATATTAATTTAATAAAAGGAAGATCAATTTTTGATTACAGTATTGGATTTGCAATAATGTTTTCAGTAGGTGTAGTATTTTTAGTATTAAATATAATTATAATTAAGAAAAGAGAGGAGTACTAGAATGAATTTTTTTAAATTATTAATTGCACAGATAAATAGAATTCTAAGAACTAAAGAAGTTATGGTAAATATGTTAGCTCTTACTTTTATTGGAATTGCTTTTGTATTCCTCTATAATTCTCCGATTAAAAAGTCAGATACTAACATAAGTGAAACACATTCTAACAAAGCTATAATTTGGGGAGAAAACAATGAAGCTTTGAAAAATGCTATGATTGAAAAAAATTATAAATCTGCTTTTGAAACTAGTTTAGAAAAAGCTAAAGATAGATTAGATACAGGAGATGTATCAATAATATATGTAATACCAGATTCTTATATAGAGAAATTAGTTAAAGGTCAAAAAGAAGAAATAAAAATATATGTAAGAAAACAAAACAATAGATCTCAACTTTTTGAAACGGAATTTCATGAAGTTGTAAATAAAGAAGTAGAAAAAGAAATATTAAAAAGTAATGGTATTTATGATGAAAACAAATTAAAATTAGACTATGATAATTATTTTGATATAAAGGAAAATGCAAAAAACACATCAATTTCATCATTTTCAGTAATAAGTGTTATGGTTATTTATATTTTGATGAATACAGCATGTGTATCTGGAGATTTGGCACTAAGTAGAGAAAATAAAATGATAAAAAGAATGTTACTTTCTCCGAACAAATCTTTATCAATTACAAGTTCGTTTTTGCTTAGTCATTTTTTAGTTCTATCAGCGATAAATCTTTTAGTAGTTCTATTGTATAAAAAAATATATGGATTTAATCAAACAGAATTTGTTATATGTATAATTTCGATTTTAATTATGACATTGTTTTCAATTTCTCTTGGTATTGCAATGTTTAGAGCTTTTAAAAATAAAACAATTTTAGGACTAGCAGGAACTGTTGTTCCAATATTGATAATAGGGGTTTCATTAATTGGTACATTTATAGATAATGCAATTGTAAAGAAAATATCTTACCTATCTCCAATTACTTGGGTTTTTGAAATTATTTCAAAACAAGTCTTATTTCCAAATGTATTTATAGTAATTTTAATGTCAATAGTACTTTTAACTTTAGGAAGTTACAAGTTAGAAAAATATGTAAAAAATTAGATTGTTTATAGGAATACTATTATAAAAATAGTATTCCTATTTTTTAGAATTTAATTTTAATAGAAATTGTGATATAATTAAACTCATATTAGTTTAAAAATATTTTTTAAAATTTAGGAGAAAATTATGAGTAGAGCAGATGATATATTTATTTCAATGTGTAAAGATATACTTGAAAATGGTGTAGATACAAAGGGAGAAAAAGTTCGTCCTGTTTGGGAAGATGGAACAAAGGCATATACAATAAAAAAATTTGGTGTTGTAAATAGATACAATTTAGCTGAAGAATTTCCTGCGCTTACACTTAGAAAAACAGCTATTAAATTATGTACTGACGAAATGCTTTGGATATGGCAAAAGAAATCTAATAATATTAAAGATTTAAAGAGTCATGTTTGGGATGAGTGGGCTGATGAAAACGGAAGTATTGGAAAGGCTTATGGTTATCAACTTGGAGTTAAACATAAGTATAAGGAAGGAATGTTTGATCAAGTTGACAGAGTTATTTATGATTTAAAAAACAATCCATATAGTAGAAGGATAATTACAAATATCTACGTTCATGAAGATTTATCTGAAATGAATTTATATCCTTGTGCATATAGTGTTACTTTTAATGTTACAGGAAAAAAATTGAATGCTATCTTAAATCAAAGAAGTCAAGATATTTTAGCTGCAAATAATTGGAATGTTTGCCAATATGCAATTCTTGTTCATATGCTTGCAAGAGAATGTGATTTAGAAGTTGGTGAACTTGTTCATGTTATAGCTGATGCTCATATTTACGATAGACATATTCCTATAATAGAGGAACTTATTAAGAGAGAGAAATTCCCTGCTCCAAAGGTTACTTTAAATCCTGATGTTAAAAACTTTTATGATTTTACATCAGATGATGTTATAATAGAGGACTATAAATGTGGAGAACAAATAAAAGATATTCCGATTGCAATTTAGGAGAAAATTATGAAAAGAAAAATTAATGTTTTTGATTATGCTAAGGAAATAATGTTAGCAGTTGAAAAAGGTGTTTTACTTACTACAAAGTCAAAAGAAAAAGTAAATACAATGTCTATTTCTTGGGGAACTTTGGGAATTGAATGGAATAGACCGATTTTTACAGCATTTGTTAGAGAAAGACGTTTTACGAAGGAACTTCTTGACGAAAACGGCGAATTTACTGTAAATATTTTTTTAAATGATTTTGATAAAAAAGTAATTGGACTTTGTGGAACAAAGTCAGGAAGGAATACTGATAAAATAAAGGACTTGAATTTAACTTTAGTTGACTCTGAAATTGTAGATGTTCCTGCAATTAAGGAATTGCCTTTAACTTTAGAATGTAAAGTTATTTACAAGCAAAAACAGGATGAAAATGCGATTCCAAATGATATAAAGAAAAAAAATTATCCTGAAAATGTTTCAGGAGAGTTTTATGGTGCAAACATGGATTATCACACAGCTTATTATGGAGAAATTGTAAGTGCATATATAATAGAATAGAATTTAATTTTGTGTCAGTTTTATAAAATTGACACTTTTTTAATTATATAATTAAAAAAATGTTGACAAAATTAATTAAATTATATAACATATAGAGAGTTTAAAGATTATACGGAGTTGTTTGTATGGAATATAGAGTTTTGAAAAGCGATGAAATGAAAATTGCATTTGCTTTGCGACAAGAAGTTTTTGTAGATGAGCAAAAAGTTCCACTTGAATATGAGATAGATCATAAAGATAGTTTAGATGATACTATTCATGTTGGAGTTTTTGAGGGAGATGAACTTCTTGCAACTGCAAGAATTATGAATATACATAAAGATATTGTCTATTTTGGTAGAGCCTGTGTAAAGAAATCTTGCAGAGGAAAGGGTGTAGGCAAATTTCTATTCATAAATATGGAAGAAACAGTAAAAAAATATAAAAGAGAAAATGAAAAAAAGATAATAAGATTTTCAGCACAATATCATGCAATGACTTTTTATGAAATGTTAGGATATTCTAAGGATAATGATGATATTTTTGTTGAGGTTGGAATAGAACATATATCAATGAGTAAGATTGTATAAGGAGTTTGTTTTGTATAAAAATTTAGTTATAGTAGAGTCTCCAACAAAAGCTAAAACAGTTAGTAAAATGCTTGGAAGCGATTATAAGGTTGTAGCTAGTATTGGTCATATAAGAGATTTACCAAAAAGTAAATTGGGAATAGATATAGACAATAATTTTGAGCCTGAATATATTAATGTTAGAGGTAAAGCATCAAAGATTAAAGAGTTGAAAGAGCTTTACAAAAATTCAGAAAATATATATCTTGCAACCGACCCTGATAGAGAGGGAGAGGCTATTTCTTGGCATATCGCATATCTTTTAGGACTTGATGTTAATGAAAAAAATAGAATAGAATTTCATGAAATTACTAAAAAGAGTATCAAAGAATCTATAAAAAATTCAAGAAAAATTGATATGAATTTAGTAAATTCTCAACAAGCTAGAAGAGTTTTAGATAGACTTGTAGGTTATAAACTTTCTCCTATTCTATGGAAAAAAATAAAGAGTGGTCTTTCTGCAGGTCGTGTTCAGTCTGCAACTTTAAAGATTATTTGTGAACGTCAAGAAGAAATAGATAATTTTGTTCCAGAAGAATTTTGGAAGATTGAGGGGATACATAATGTTCAAAATATAGAGTTTAAATCACTTTATTATGGAGAATATAAAAATAAAAAAATAGTAAAAAGAGATATAAAAAACGAAAAAGAAGCTTTAGAGGTTGTAGAAAAAACGGATAAAGACAATTTTATCGTGGAAGATGTAAAAAAGGTAAAAAAAGAGAGAAAACCACAACCGCCTTTTACTACAAGTACATTGCAACAAGAAGCGGGAAGAAAATTAGGTTTTTCAAGTTCAATGACTATGAGTATTGCTCAACAACTTTATGAAGGAATAAATGTTGGTAAAGAAGGATCTGTCGGATTGATTTCATATATGAGAACAGATTCAACTAGAATTTCATCTGAAATAGTTGCTGAAGCAATAGAATATATTACAGAAAATTATGGGAAAAATTATGCTACAAGAGGTAATGAATTCAATTTAAAAAAGAAGAATTCACAAGATGCTCATGAAGGTGTTAGACCAAGTAGTATTTTTAGAAGTCCTGAAAAAATAAAGAGCTATTTAACTGCAAATCAATATAAACTATATAAATTGATTTGGGAAAGAACTGTAGCTTCACAAATGAAAGCAGAAAGTTATGAAAGCACACAAATAGTTTTAAATTCAAATAATTGTATCTATAAATTAAATGGAAGATTTACTTTATTTGACGGATTTTCAAAAATATATACTTCAAGTGATATTAAGGATGAGCCACTTCCTAAACTTGAAGTTAAAGATGTAATTAATGCTGAAAAAATAGAAAAAAGTCAACATTTTACAAAACCCGTTGCCAATTTCACTGAGTCGAGTTTAGTTAAAAAACTAGAAGAAAACGGAATAGGAAGACCTAGTACCTATGCAAGTATTATAAACAGTTTGACAAGCAGATTTTATATTTTAATTGAAAACAAAAAAATAATTCCAACAGAGCTTGGAAAAAATGTAAATAAGTTTTTAGTTTCCAACTTTGAAACAATTATAAATGAAAAATTCACAATGGAAATGGAAGAAAAACTTGATGAAATAGCTGAAAATAAAAAGGATTGGAAAAAAGTTATTTCAGATTTCTATGCCGTTTTTGAAACTTTTTTGAAAAAGTCTGATGGAGATTCAGAAGATTATAAAATAAAAGATGAAGTTCTTGATGAAAAATGTCCACAATGTGGTAAAAATTTAGTTGTTAAAAAGACAAAGTTTGGTAAATTTATTGGTTGTAGCGGATTTCCTGATTGTAATTATATAAAAAAGGAAGTTAAAGATACTGGTGTAAAATGCCCTAAATGTGGTGGAAGAATAATCGAAAAAATTTCAAAAAAGAGAAAAGTTTTTTATGGTTGTGAAAATTATCCAGAATGTGACTATGCAATTTGGGACAAACCGATAGCTGATAAAAAATGTGAAAAATGTGGAAAATTCTTAGTTGAAGTTAAAAACAGATTTAAACACGCACTAAAATGTTCCGATGAAAATTGTGATTTTGAAATTGATTTAAAGAAAAAGAAAAATGAAAAATAAAAGATTAGAACTTAACAAATTCGCTTTTCCACTTATGGTGAATTTTATCCTAAGTTATATTTTGGAGTTATCTGATATTGCTATTGTTGCAAGAGTTTCAACACCTGCATTTAATGCGGTAAATTTGATTTCTTCAACATTATATACTGTAAGTGGAGTTTTGGGAGCAACTGCAATAATTATAAACACAAAACTTGGAGAAAAACTGGGACAGGGAGATGAAAAAGGTCTAAATTATGAATTCTTTTCATCTCTTGCTATCAATATTTTTATGGGAATTATATTCTTATTATTAATGTTGATAGGAAAAACATATTTTTTAAAAATATTCTATAATTTGTCCGGAGAAACTTTGGAACAGGGTATTTTGTTTTCATATCCTATGAGTTTTTGCGTTTTGTTACAACTATGTTTATTTACATTTGGTGCATATTTTAGAATTTCAAATATGACAAAATGGATTTTAATAGGATCTACTATTTCTTCAGTTTTAAATTTGGGTTTAGATTACTTGTTTGTTCTTGGAAAATTCGGTTTTCCAAAACTTGGAATAACTATGGTCGGATTTACTACAGTTTTTTCAATGTTTGTAAATCTTCTTATTTACATTTTTGTATTGAAAAATAAATTAAATTTAAAATTTGAATTATTAAAAAGCTATTTTATAAATGGAATTAATCATCTTAAATTAGCTTTTCCTATTATGATACAGGAAATTTTTGACGGAACTATTTTTGTTATTATTTTCAATATGATTGTTATTAGAATAGGCAATAACGAATTTGCTGGATATTCAATAATTACAAATTTAATTTTGTTTTTATTTACTTTTAAACATATCTATGGTTCTGCTACTTTGAGTTTAATAAGCATAAGTTCCGGAGAAAAAAACTTTAGAAATTTGATAGATTATCCTAAAATTGCTGTTAAGATTACAACCGTATTATTTATCTTTGGAAGTACATTATTCTTTATTTTTAGAGAATATTTACCTAAACTTATTACAGATGACGGTTCTGTACAAAATATCGCTACAAAATTTTTGATATTTTTCTTAATTGCAAATATTTGTAGTTCATATTCATACATATATAAATGTGCTTTACAGGGATTGAATAAAAATATGTTTTTATTAAAAACAACAGCAGGGGTAAATATATTAAGTCTTATTTTAATGTTGATATTAACACAAGTTTTTGATTTATCTCTATTTGGAGTTGCATTTGCACAATTCGTAAATGAATTTATCTTGAGTTTAATATTTTTGAAATATTATAGATGTATTGTAAATGATAAATTTTATAATTTGACAAAAGAGTAATTAATGTATATAATTTATTTGGATAAAATATTTAGATTTTTTTATCAAAAACTTTTGGAGGCTGGTTATGAAAATATTAGTTGTTATTGATGTGCAAAATGATTTTGTTGACGGTAGATTGGGAACTAAAGAAGCTATTGATATGATTCCGAGTTTAAAGGAAAAAATTAAAAACTTTGATGGAGAAATTATTTATACAATGGATACTCATGATGATAACTACCTAAATACTCAAGAGGGAAGAAAACTTCCTGTAAAGCATTGTATCAAGGGTAGTAATGGTTGGGAAATCCGAGAAGGTATTTATAAAGAAAATTGTAAAATTTTTGAAAAAGCAGGATTTGGATCTAGCAACTTAGTTGAATATTTAAAAAATCTAAACGAAAAAGAGCAAATAGAAAGTATTGAATTTGTTGGAATTTGTACTGATATTTGTGTAGTTGTTAATGCATTAATGATTAAAGGATTTTTACCTGAAGTTGAACTAATCGTTGATAGTAAATGCTGTGCGGGAGTCACTCCACAAAGTCATAATACAGCATTAGAAACAATGAAAATGTGTCAAATTGAGATTTTATAAAAAAATAAGGATACACGATTACAAGTTGTAGTCGTGTTTTTTTATTGTAAATATGCCTAAAATATGGTATAATAATCGAGAATTAAAATAGATTAAAAATTATTTTAATTGTGATATTTACTGTATGGAGGTGAGATAATGGACTGTATTTTTTGCAAAATTGTTAATGGAGAAATTCCATCAAATAAAGTTTATGAAGATGATGATATAGTTGCATTTAACGATTTATCCCCTCAATCTCCGATTCATTTTTTAGTAATTCCTAAAAAACATATTGAATCTTGTAATTTTTTAGATAGAGAAAATTCAGAAGTAGTTGCAAAGATTTTTGTAAAGATTGCTGAACTTGCAAAAGAAATGGGATTTGATGAATCAGGTTACAGAATTATAAATAATTGTAATGATCACGGTGGACAAACTGTTAAACATTTACATTTTCACGTTCTTGCAGGACGTAGTTTAAATTGGCCACCAGGCTAAAATTTAAAATATTATAAAAAATTTTTAAAAATTATTAATTATACAAAAAAATATTGTGAATTTACTTGAATTTATATTGATTTTGTTGTATAATATGAATGATTATTTCTCAAGACAGTTTGTCTATATAAGAGAGGGGGGATATCATGGCAGAGATCAGAGTTGGCGAAAACGAATCTTTGGATAATGCGTTGAAAAGATTTAAAAGACAATGTGCACGTGCTGGAGTGCTTTCAGAATATAGAAAAAGAGAACATTACGAAAAGCCAAGTGTAAAGAGAAAGAAAAAATCAGAGGCAGCAAGAAGAAAAAAGAAAAAATTCTAAGCTGTTTAAAATTTAATTTTTTGAATTAAACTAAAGTCCTTTATTTTAAGGGCTTTTTTTATGTTTTTTAAACTTTATAGAAAATACAAAAGTGCACGTCATAATACTTAGTAAGGAAAAGCCGCTAACCCGTCATCTCGAGCGAAGTCAATCTAGCCCTAACTTAGATTATTTACTTGTAAATAATCTATAGTAGGTCTGACGCAAAGATTGTCCAAATCTTGATTTGGATACAATCGACTGCGGAGATCTCATACTTTTGCTTTAGCAAAAGTAAATGTATCGAAGATACATATAGAAATTTTTTTATTAGAAAGTATTGATTTTTATATAAACATTTGATATAATTATATAAACTGTTGTTTAAGGAGGTATTATGACAAAAAGAGAACAAGAACTTTTAGATATAATAAAAGAAAATCCATATATATCTCAAAATGAACTTGCTGACTTGCTTAATATTAAGAGATCATCAGTCGCGGTTCATATATCAAATTTGATTAAAAAGGGATATTTAGTAGGCAGAGCCTATGTGATAAATTCAAACTTATCAAAAGATGTTTGCATCATAGGTGGCTGTAATATTGATTTTATTGCAAAAAGTTTCGATAAATTAAATATGAAAGACTCTAATCCTGGAACATTAGAGTACTCTTTTGGCGGTGTTGCGAAAAATATTGCTGAAAATTTAGTTAGAATGGGAATGGATAATAAATTTATTTCTGTTTTTGGAGATGACATTTACTCAAAAGAAGTTAAAGATTATTTAAAGAAAATTGGTGTAGATTTTTCAAATAGTAAATTTTTAACTAATAGAGGAATGTCAAACTATATTTCTATATTAGATGAAAATAATGATTTATTTACAGCTATTTCTTCAATGGAAGTTTTAGAAGAAATAGATATTGATTTTATTTCAAAAATTATTGACTTGATTAAAAGTTATAAATATATTGTAATGGATACAAATTTAAGAGAGGACGTTCTTGAATATATTTGTAAGAATTGTCCAAATTCAAAGATAATTGTAGATTGTGTTTCAAGAAAAAAAGCTTTAAAAATTAAGAAACTACTAAGATACATTTATCTTATCAAACCAAATATCTACGAAGCTGAAGAATTAACAGAAGTACCTTATAATAATGAAGAAGATTTAGAAAAAATAATTAAAGTATTTTTGAATAAGGGAGTTAAAAAAGTTTTTATTTCAATGGGCAATGAAGGTATTGTATATGCCGATAAAAATGAAAATGGCATAGTAAAAATAGAAGAAGAACTAAAAATAGAAAATACTTCAGGTTGTGGAGATGCAGCTATGAGTGGAATAATCTACGGTGAAGTTAATGGTTATGAAATTTTAGAATGTGCAAAATTTGGGAATATTGCAGGTCGTATAACTGCACAATCTATGGATACAGTTAGTAAAGATATAAGCGAAAAAAATCTATTAAATTTTGGAGGAAGTTATGAAATTAGAAAAATATTTAACAGTTAGTGAAGAAGTAAAAAATGCAATTAAAGAAAATAAACCAGTTGTAGCTTTGGAATCAACAATAATCTCACATGGAATGCCTTATCCTAAAAATGTTGAAACAGCTCTTGAAGTTGAAAAAGTTGTTAGAGAAAATGGAGCAATTCCTGCTACAATAGCTATTATAAATGGAGAAATTAAAGTTGGGCTAACAAAAGAAGAAATTGAAGTAATCGGGAAAGCCGGACTTAGTGTAACAAAAACTTCAAGAAGAGATTTAGCTTATGTTGTTGCTAATAAATTAAATGGAGCAACAACTGTTGCTGCAACAATGATTTGTGCAGAAATGGCAGGAATTAAAGTTTTCGCAACAGGTGGAATCGGTGGAGTTCATAGAGGAGCAGAAACTACTATGGATATTTCAGCAGACCTTGAAGAACTAGGAAATACAAATGTTGCAGTTATTTGTGCAGGTTGTAAATCAATTTTAGATATGGGACTTACTTTAGAATATTTGGAAACAAAGGGAGTTCCTGTTTATGGATACCAAACTAATATATTACCAGCATTTTACACAAGAGAAAGTGATTTTAAAGTTAGTAAAATAAATTCAGAAGAAGAAATTGCAAGAGTTTTAAAAGCTAAATGGGATTTAGAACTTAATGGTGGAGTTGTAATTGCAAATCCTATTCCGGAAGAATATTCAATGGATAGAAATTTAATTGACAAGACAATTTTAGATGCTTTAAAAGAAGCAGATGAAAATGGAATAAAAGGAAAAGATACAACACCATTCTTACTTGACAAAGTTCAAAAACTTACACAAGGAAAGAGCTTAGAAGCTAACATCAGATTAGTATTCAATAACGCAAAACTTGCAAGTAAAATAGCAATAGAATATTCAAAACTAGCATAAAAGTCGGGGAAACCCGACTTTTTTTATGAATTTATGCCTTAAAATTTACTATTTTGAAAAAGTTTTTTAGTATGATATAATAAAAGTGCAAAAGCATATTTTAAATGTTGTTGATGATATTATTTTAATAAAGGACAATGTTAATGATAGTGTGTGGATATCTAATATAATTAATAATATACCAAAAGATATTGATATTGTTTATCTAGGTGAAAATAAAGATATATAGGTTTATTATAGTAAAAAGTTGTGCAAAATGATAAAAATATTAGATGAAGGTAGTAAGTGGGAAATTGATAAGAAAAAAATTTACAAAGTGCCAAGTCAATCACAAAAATAGTACCTAGTACTTTTGAAGAAGAACAATTAGATGAATTAATAAAAGAAATAAAAAATATTAAGTATAAAATAGGTAAATATTAAAATAAAACAAGTATTTTATATTATTAATTGATAAAGGAGTGTTAAATGAATGATTATCAATACTATTTTTTTGATTTAGATGATACGTTATGTAATTATAAATCAGCAAAGGAAAAAGCTAATATTAGAATCAATAGACAATTAATGAATTATGGAATTGATATTCATCTTTTTAAGGAGAAATACATTTCAAATGAAGTTAAATTAATGAACTCTTTTCTTGAAGGAAAACTTAATAAAATAGAATATCGAAAAAGAAGATATTCTGATATTTTAAATTTTTTTGGAGTAAATAATGTAGATGAAAAAGCCAAAGAACTTAATTTAATATTTATGGAAGAAGGGAATATTAAAATTAAAATATTTGATGATGTTATTCCTTTTATGAAAAAAATTAAAAAAGCTAAGAAAAAAATAGCTATTATTACAAATGGTCCTACTGATGGTCAAATGAGTAAATTAAAAGTCACAGGACTATTAGATTATATAGATCATGTTTATATTAGTGAAGAAGTTGGAGCTGCAAAACCTTCAAAAGTTATATTTAATTTTGCAATGCATGATTTAGGTGCTTTACCTAAGGAATCTGTTATGTTTGGAGATAATATTAAAGAAGATATTTTTGGTGCAAAATCAGTTGGAATGAGTGCTATATTAGTTAATAGATTTAATAAAAATATTAATTATGATAATCAAATAAAAAATTTTTTTGAATTAGATAATATTTAAATTCATTATAGGACGATGATGGGAGAATATATTATCTATTATAAAGAAAAAGTTATAGGTGGAATATATGATGACAGATTTTTAGTAAAAGCAACAAAGAAAGCTATTGACTATGTTTCTGACGTACAATTTCAATTGCCTTACGAGGGAGCAAAAGAAATGCTATTAGTTGATGATGTGGAAGATAAAATGTACCTAAAAGGATTATTTGATACAATGTATGATGAATTACCTTTCCCTAAAGTTAAGAAGAAAAAATAAATAATATAATTTCTGTATGTATCTACGATACATTTACTTTTGCTAAAGCAAAAGTATGAGATCTCTCCACGTTGGTCGAGATGACGTATAAAGGAAGTACCTTTGTTTAAGAGCTAGACGTTAAAAGCAAATAAACTTCGAAAACAATTTAAAAAAAGAGATAAAAAATATATAAAACAAAATAATTCACGTCATAGAAACTTGCAAAGAAAAGCTCCCAACACGTCATCTTGAGCGTAG